>FWPU01002164.1_pt1 | contig 55740 bp, 47 predicted proteins | sample 2228361 | NCBI WGS metagenome assembly FWPU01 (sample SAMEA103939777, study PRJEB20133) | metagenome | reverse complement strand
TGTAGTTTTTCTTTGCAACACTGTTTGAATTGGCTTATCGTAGGAAGTATGATCTGCTCTGTTTTTTAAACTGCGAATAGTCATGCCCGTTTCAAACACAATAAATCCAGTTGCCAGTTCAACTGTTCCAGCTTTTTGCAATAATTCTTTATTTTCTTCACTATTTGTTCTTTCAGATAATCCTAAGAGAATAGAGCTTCCTAGGATAATTTCTCCTCCTGCTGCTAGCAGCTCATTTCCGCTAACTCGACTTTGGGAAAATGCTTTTTGCATTGTTTGTAATGCCCTTTTTCCCAGTTCTCGTCTTGAGAAACGAAAAGCTTGCTTTTCATTTTGAGAATCTATTTCTTCGGCTGGTATCTTTAGGGAATTTTGTGTTTGTTCAATCAAAGACATACTAGCTGGTTATACATTGAAAGGCTGATAAATGTCAAGGCATTTCATTCTTCTTGTGTAAGTTTACTAAGTAGCTTGGAGAGTTGGTAGGTAACAAAAACAGCTAGGATAGTAATTGCTACAGCGTAGATAAAAAGGGAGAGGAGACTTCCTCCCTGAGGTAGCCAGCGATTGATGTATTTATCTATAAACTCACGTATCACATTGTTCCAAGCAAGAGCAGCTACGAGGCCAAAGCCTGAGGTTGACAGAGTCACCATTTGCCTCACAATCTCAATATGTAGTTTTTTATCATTTTTTTTCTTTGCCATAAAATTTATTATAACACAGTTGAGATTATCGATTGCCTTTTTTCGGGAATTATGCAAGAATTAAAAACCGAGCATGTATATTCCCAAATATACGATTACCAATACAATTCTTAAATATATTGGCATTATCGAAGCATGTAAGCTCTTTATTGATCATGCTCCACTTCTTCCTTATTATGAAAAAAAATTCAAAGATGATGCTTTAGCGAGATCAGCTCATTTTGGTACACATCTTGAAGGAAATGAGTTGAATTTTTCTCAAGTAGAGCGTGTCCTCTCAGGAGAAAAAGTAATTGCGCGCTCACGTGATGTTCAAGAAGTAATTAACTATAGAAAAGCCATGGATTTTATTAACAGCTTTCATACAGGATCACAGAAAGAAAAAATAGATGAAGAGCTTATCTGTAAACTTCATGCTATAACCGTTGAAAAAACACTTGATCCTGAAAAGATAGGTGTATTTCGTAAAACGCAAGTAGTAATTCGTAATAGTTTTACAGGTGAGGTTTCCTTCAGGCCACCTGAGGCAGTTAGTATTCCAAGTCAAATGAAAGAACTGTGTTTGTTTATCAATGAAGTTTCTGGGAATGAAATACATCCAGTATTAAAATCAGGGATAGTTCATTATGAATTTGTTAGAATCCATCCTTTTGTTGATGGAAATGGACGCGTTGGAAGATGTCTCTCAACTCTTATTCTTTATCAAGAAGGGTATGATATTCGCAAGTTTTTCTCTCTTGAGGAGTATTTTGATCAACATGCACCAGAGTACTATAAGGCATTGCAGAGTGTTTCTCAAAAGGAGGGGGATCTCACAGAGTGGCTAGAATTTTATACGGAAGCACTAGCGGTGGAGTTGACTAGAATTAAAGAAAAAGTAGAAAAGATCTCAGTCGATTTAAAACTCAAAGAAAAATTAGGCGGATCTCCTTTGCTTTTGAATGATAGGCAGCTTAAGATTATAGAGTATATCCAATCGATGGGTTTTTTACAAAATAGCGCCTTTAAGCAACTTTTCCCCTTTGTCTCGGAAGACACTGTTCTTAATGAGCTAAAAAGTCTTATCAAAGCAGGAATAATAAAAAAAGTTGGGAAAACTAAGGCTGCAAAGTACGTTATGGTGTAGAATTTTCTCTTAATATGTTTCTAACTGAGCGTGCGAGAGGATCAAGACAGTTTCTCTACGTGGCTGTTGAGGCATACTCTCAACCATGATTTAAGTATAGCTTCAATTGTATGCTACAATAACAGTAAAATATGAAATTTGCTGAATTAGCAAAATATTTTGATCAGTTAGAAGCAACATCTTCACGTTTGGCACTTATAGATATTCTCTCTAAGCTTTTTAAAAATCTTAATAAAGATGAGATAGATAAGGTTATTTATTTAATGCAAGGAAGAGTTGCTCCTTTTTTCGCTCCTTTGGAGATTGGGATGGCGGATAAGATGGTCGCTACCAGTCTTGCTCAGGCTTTTGGAGTAAACCGCGAGCAAGTATTGCAAGAGTACGCTCAAAAAGGAGACTTGGGTCTTGTTGCTTATGAATTAAGACGCAAGTCTCAGGAGCATGATTCTGATCTTTCTATAGTAGAAGTTTTTGATCGTTTGCTTCAAATTGCAAAAACTAGCGGAGTAGGCAGTGTTGAGAAGAAGATCCAACAATTTGCAGACCTGGTTACTCGATTGGATGCAGTGTCTGTTAAACATCTTGTTAGAATTGCACTAGGAAATACGCGTTTGGGTATAGGAGATCCAACTGTTCTTGATGGGCTTGCACAAGCATTTTTGGGTGATAAATCCAAGCGCAAGCTTCTTGAAAAGGCTTACAATGAAACTTCAGATTTGGGTCTTATTGGAAAAACTCTTTTAGAAGGAGGGATAGAAGATATCCAAAAACTCTCAGTGAGTGTGGGAAGACCGGTAAGACCTCAGTTGTGCGAACGGCTTCCCAATCCTGAAAAGGTATTTGAAAAAATGGGTAATACAGTTCATGCTCAGTTTAAATATGATGGTTTTCGCGTCCAAATTCATAAAAATGGAGATGATATTCGTATGTATTCGCGCAATCTTGAAGATATGACGCATATGTTTCCTGAGCTTATAGAAGGTACAAAAAAACAAGTCAAAGTCAAAACAGCAATCTTAGATACAGAAGCTCTTGCTTTTCACCCTGAATCAGAAGAATTTCTTCCATTTCAAGAGACAACAAAAAGAAGGCGCAAATACAATATTGAAGAAATTGCCAAAAAGTTGCCACTTCGAGCATTTGTATTTGACGTGTTGTATGCGGATGGAAGGTCACTTTTAGACGTGCCTCTAATTGAAAGGATAAAAGTGTTAGAGGAAATTATTCAAGAGGATGAGGTTCTTATTCCTTCCCCCGGTCGGATCCTGCATAGTCCTGAAGAGCTGCAGTTAATGCTTGAGGATGCTATTTCCAAAGGATTGGAAGGAGTTGTTGTCAAAAGGCCAGATTCTCTCTATGAAGCAGGCGGAAGGAATTTCAACTGGGTCAAGCTCAAAAGACACTCAGCAGGTCAGCTCTCGGACACCATTGATTGCGTTATTTTAGGTTATATCTATGGCAGAGGCAAAAGGGCAGAGTTTGGTGCAGGGGCACTGCTTTGCGGCGTTTACGACTCGGAAAAAGATATGTTTGTAACTGTTACAAAAATCGGAACTGGTTTAACTGATGAGGAATGGAGATCGATTAAAGAAATGACAAAAGGATTAGAACTTCCTCATAAACCTGCACGAGTCAGTTCTCTGATCACGCCTTCTGTCTGGTTAAAGCCCCAAATAGTGATCGAAGTTTTAGCAGATGAAATAACACGAAGTCCTATTCATACTGCAGGTATGGAGATAACTAATGGAGCCAAAGGTATAGGCTATGCACTTCGTTTTCCTCGTTTAGTGCGATTTAGAGAAAGAGAAAAAAAACCGGAGGATGCCACAACAGTTAAAGAGCTTATTGAGATGTATAATAATCAAAGTAAAAAAACTAAGTAGACCTCGATCTTAAGCTTCTGTTATCTGTTGAGATTTTTTATTTGCGGAAAAAACACAAGAAAGTCGTTGGAAAGTGCCAGATTTTTGGGAGGGAGTGTGTTGATTAATTGTCAAAAAATAATTAAGTTCTTCTTCTTGTACTCTATCTGGGGCAGTTGTATCAATTGTGAACACGACTTTTCCTTCGGCTCTTTTTCCTCTTGAGGGAGGAATCTCACGTGATTTAAATGGAGTTAAAATAGTCTCCTCAGGTTCATCTCCACTATTCTCACTGCCTTCCTGAGAGTCTAGTTGCTCTGGGAGTAGATCTTCTAGCAGAGTAGCATTAACCTCCTCAGGTGGCTCTCCTACCCAAATATGATAAGGTGCATCTGGATTTTGAGCTAATTTTGCTGCTGTCTCCGCATGAGGGACATACACAGCCTCAGGAGAAGAACTTTTTTTCCTTAATACTGATCGTCGTAAAAATTCACCCATGTTACGAAAGAAGCTGACAAAAAAATAAGAGGTCTATATATAGAGTATAGAAATAAAAATGATGTCAGACAAGTGCTATTTGCATGATAAAATACTGATATGCACATTGTTGCAGATCTACATCTACACAGCAAATACTCTCGCGCAGTCTCGTCTCAAATGACTCTTCCTGTAATGGCACAATTTGCTGTTGAGAAAGGAATAAATCTTCTCTCAACCTCTGACTGGACACATCCTTTATGGATAAAGGAAATAAAAACACTTCTTGAGGAATCTACTGAAGGATTATATCGACTTAAAAAGGGATCGGAGGCTGTAAGGAGTGTGCATTTTCTTCTGTCAGTTGAGATCTCCAGTATATACAAACAAGCGGATAAAATTCGGCGTATTCATAATTTAGTTTTTGTACCCTCAGTTGCTACTGCAGAAGAGATAAATAAAGAGTTAATCAAAAGGGGTGCTAATCTTTCATCTGATGGAAGACCAATAGTAGGATTATCAGCAAAACAAATATTAGAACTTATACTAGGAGTTGATGACCGTTCATTTTTAATTCCCTGTCATGTTTGGACACCGCATTTTGGACTTTATGGGTCAGCAAGCGGTTTTGACTCGATTGAAGAGGCTTTTTTGGATCTGAGCTCTTATGTTTATGGAATAGAGACAGGTCTCTCATCCGATCCTGAGATGAACTGGAATATCCCCGAGCTTAAATCAAGATCAATCCTCTCATTTTCCGATGCGCATAGTCCCGCAAAAATGGGTAGAGAAGCAACGGTTTTTGATTTAGAAGAAATATCTTATAAAGCACTAAGCGAGGCAATTAGAGAAAAATCACTAACTCAGGATAGCAGCCAGGAAAAAAAACAGCAGACAATTCCTGCTCAAGAAAGCAGTAGTGTAAGGAGTAAAGGGGGAACAAATAACCGTGTAGTCTATACGATAGAGTTTTATCCTGAAGAAGGGAAATATCACTTTTCCGGGCATCGCACATGTCGGGTAAGTATGGGACCGGATGAGATACGCAAAAGAGGAGAAATCTGTCCTGTATGTAAGAAAAAATTTACTGAAGGAGTGTTTTTCAGGCTCCAACAGCTTGCTAGAGCCAATGAAATAAAACGGGCACTAAAACGATCCAATGAGAAAGGTCTTGTGTGGTACACAGATCCTCAAAAGCTTCATCCTCCTTATGTAAAGCTTGTTCCTCTTCTTGAAATTATTGCAGAGTCTATAAACTCAACAGTTGTAAGTCAGAAAACAAGAAACCTCTATTTAGAGCTTATAAAAAAGTTTGGTACAGAGCTTAATATACTCTTAAAAACAGATATCTCTGATATTCAAAGAGTGGGAGGAGAAAAAGTTGCAGAGGCTATTATGAAAGTGAGAAATGGTGATATTTATATTCAGCCAGGTTTTGATGGAGAGTACGGAATAGTGAAGATTTGGAAAGAAGGGGAAGATGTAGATAAGGATACAGAAGATTCCTCTCAAATGATGCTAGAGATATAAACATAACACTCTATTAATATGTTTAGCAAACGTATATAATAATGTTGAGTTTGTAAGGAGGTGAGATAATGGCAGATAACAAATCAGCTAACGATTTAATCAAGACAATGGAGGGATTTTTTGCTAAAGCGCCAGCTCTTCCTACTCAAGCAAAAGAGATCCTTGTCAAGATTGCGCCTTGGATCGCTCTTATTTTTGGCATTCTAGGTGTTATTGCTGGAGTAGGTGCGATAGGTATCTCTCCTCTTGCGCTTCTTAGTGGTTTAGGAAACTCGCTTACGGTACTTTTAAGTGGAGTTTTGACACTTATCTCAAGCGTTTTGATGCTTCTTGCCTATCCTAAGCTTAGAGCTTTAAAAATGGAAGGATGGAAGCTTCTTTTTTGGTCAGAAGTTGCGGGAGTAGCTTCATCTCTTATAGCTCTTGCAATTGGAGGAGCAATTATTGGTGGGTTTATCGGTTTCTATCTTTTGTTTCAGATAAAATCGTACTACAAGTAATTGAGGATAAAATTTTTACAATAAGACTAAAACAAGAAGTGTTTTTTTTACTTGTAATAGTTGTATACTATGCTCTGTTTTTAAAAAAGAGTTAATGTTTGCTTATGAAATTGATTGTTGGCTTAGGCAACCCCGGTGAGAAATACGAAAACACACGACATAATCTTGGCTTTATGGCAGTAGAGAGATTCTTGAAGGATTTTTCTCCAGTTCATAAGACAGAGTGGAGAGATGAAAAAAAACTAAAAAGCAAGATTGCAATTATTGATTGGCAGCCAAAAAACTCTGCTCACTCAGAACGTGTTATTTTGGTCAAACCGCAAACTTTTATGAACAACTCTGGGATGGCTGTCAAGTTAGTTGCTGATTATTACAAAGTTGATCCTTATAACATTTGGATTGCACATGATGATCTTGATTTGCCTATTGGAGCCTTTAAGATACGCTTTGGCGGATCAGCTGCAGGGCATAAGGGGGTCGAGTCGGTCATTGCTGCTTTGGGTACTGATAAATTCTGGAGGTTTCGTATGGGTATAGGCGTCCCTCAGGGTAAGAGAGTGGATAAAGATGGGAAAGAGCGGACTCAGACTCGACGGACAATAGGAGATGTGGAAGATTATGTACTGGGTACCTTTGGAAGCAAGGATCGCAATAAGATTAGAGACGTCATCAAAACATGCTCAAAAGCATTTGAGGTTGAGATGAAAAAAGGACTTCCTGCGGCACAGAACAGATTTAACACAAAATAAGTAAACATAATACTTGTGGAGAATAGATCTCACATGCTACTTTATATTCATGCAGTCAATAAAATCGATTCTTAATAAATTTAATCCAACCACAGATAAATATATCTCGCGTGAATTTCAGACCTTTGGACTATATTTAGCTGAAGCTCTTAATGACTACAAACATAAATCACTCTATATTAAACTGGCAAAGGAGGTACATCGTTCTCTTCTTGAAAAAGCACTCTCCTTTGCTATTGATAGTAAAGCCAAGAACAAAGGAGCACTTTTTATGTGGAAGCTCAAAAAACTAAGAGATATGGAAAAAAAGCAAAGTGCAAAGATAAAAGCGCAAAGCTAAGCTTGAAGTAAATCTATCGTTTTAGTGTTTGTTGTTCTATTGTTGAAAAGAGCAGTAATAATAAAGCAAGCTCTAGTAAGAATGGCATTTTCTCCTTTTAAACAACGCGTCATTGATATTGTTCGCTCTGTCCCAGAGGGAAGAGTGGTCAGTTATGGGCAAGTGGCACTCTATACTGGTTTTCCGCGACTTGCTCGCCAAGTGGGTTGGGTGCTTAACAGGACTGAGGGGAAAATAGATCTTCCTTGGTGGAGGGTAGTAAATAACAAGGGTTATCTTAGTATCAGAGGGACAAGATTTCATGACAAAAATCTTCAAAGATCTCTCTTGAGGTCAGAGGGAATTCCTGTAAATGAAGATTTCACATTGCCAATTGAGTCTTATCGTTATCGTCCGGATAAAAAATCCTTAAAACGCTTTCAGCTCTCTGAGAGTTATATTTTCAGCTTGTTAAAAAAGTATGGTGTATAATATGTTTGGTTCTTCATTATTGTTGATTAGTTTACTTTATTCTTCATGATTCAAGCTCATCTTATTATTACAGGCTACGTGCAGGGAGTAGGTTATAGACAGTTTGTTAAAACACACGCAAAAAGATTAGGTCTGACGGGTTGGGTACAAAATCTGCCTGATGGAAGCGTTGAAGTGCTAGTACAAGGAGAGAAGGAAGACATTGAAAATCTTATTAAGGAGTGTAGGAAAGGTCCATTTCTTGCTCAAGTTAAAGATATAAAAATTGAATGGCAAGATATAAAAAACCGTTTTTCCGATTTTCAAATCTATCATACTAATTTTTAACTGCTTGGTTTCTCTGTAAAGATTGCGCTTTTAACTCTGGCCTCATAAAGATTTTGAGGTTTCTAATACCAGATGGAGGATATTTTGTCATTTGAGGTAAAAGAATTTAACTTTTCAATAATTTCAGAGATAGATTTACCTTGTCTTAAATAATAGCAGGCTATAAGACACATCTGATATCGTGTGGCGTGAAGTTGTTCTGAATAAGAATAACATCTGCCATTAGGTTTCTTTTTATGCTCAAATCCTGATATTGGTTGGGTGATATGGTGTTCAATCCACAGATGGATCTCGTGTGGAAGAAGGGCAGGGTCATCCATCTCTTCTATCATAACAACTGATTCTAGGTAGTTTGTGTAATAAATCTGTAAGAGAAGGGCGTATTTTAAATAATTTTTAATGAGTAGCGTGCAGAAATGGCTGCCAACACAGTAGTAAGAGGTACAGCAAGAACAAGTCCAATACTGCCTGCTAATGTTCTAATTATCTCCTCTGCCAACATTTCATTATTCAAAATAACCCACAGAGGTGTAGAGTTGTTTTGGATTCCAAGCATCACAAAAATAAATACTCCCATTGATGCTCCAGCGTATGCCAGAACAAGCGTATTAACAACTGAGGTGATGTGTTCTTTTCCCACCCTCAGACCCTTGCTAATAATTGTTCTCACTGACAATTGTTTATTGGCATGTGTTAATTCATAGACAGTTGCTGTTTGTGCAGTTGTGATATCATCGAGTACTCCTAATGTACCAATGATAATTCCTCCCAAAAGAAGTCCTTGAAAGTTGATGACATTTTGAAACTGTGTATGGAGAGAATAAGTATCTTCATCTCCCAGTCCACTCATGCGAGTTAATGAGACAAAAAATACTGCCAGGATACCTGTAATGATCAGGCTTAATCCTGTTGAGATAACCGCAATAGTTGTTTCCTCTCTTAGACCATGCGCCAGATAGATGCTGACTATAAGAATCATGATGGATCCGAAGATGCTGATTAGAAGAGGGTTAAATCCTAACAATATAAGCGGAACGATAAATTTCATAATGACAAGAAGACTAAATCCAAGACCTAAAAGAGATCCTAAGCCTCTTTTTCCTGTGATGATAAAAACAAGGGTAAAAAAAATCGCAGCAATAACTCCTAGAAAATGCAGACGATAGGAATCCATAATAATATAAGATGAGTGGGGCGTACTGTATTTAACGATGACAACTTTTTGACCTCTGATAAGCATCTGCTCTTTTGTAAGTATTCTATCTCCACCATGTCGTATAACATGGGTTTGCTCACCATTGTTCTTGAATCTAACACGCACGTCTTGAAATTCGTATTCTCTTCCATTTAATGTTTTTTTACCTTGTTGGATCACTTCTTCAACTTGCCCTACAAAATAGCGTGGTTTATCAACACCAAGAGATATCGTTGGGAGTAGTTTTGTAAGATCAGTCGCAAGCAAGATTACTGAGATAATTGCAACAGTAAAATAGAATAATCGTGGTTTGGACAAAAAACGCATAATGAAACCCTTTGATTATAGCAAAGTAGAAAAACTAAAAGGGTCTTGACAAATTGAAGCTATTTGCCTACTGTAGAGAGTGTTTAGGAAGAGGTAAGGTAGCAAGTAAAATGGGAAGGAGGTGAGGTAAATGAAAATGACATTTTTTGATGTAAAGACCAGACAAAAAGTTGAGGCAGAGGTCACAGATAAAGTAACTTATACAGTAAAGGGAAGAACTCGCTATGCTGTAAAAGGAAAGACACCAGACGGACGAAGCCTCACAAAATTTGTCAGTGAAGCAGATTATAATAAAATTACCGTCTAAGTGTAATAAGCTGCTCAACAAAAAGAACTTCAGAATATGAGGTTCTTTTTGTGTCTCACTTTATCTTAAATAGTGCGGGATAGTTTAATCATTATTGACAAATGCAACTTTGTTGCATATACTAATTTTGCCGATGCAACAAAGTTGCAACGATCACTGTTTTTCGAGTTTACACGAAAGAAAGATTCTTTGAAGAATCTTCTTTTTAACACATGCTACAATATCTTCTTCGCCAATCAGCACTAAAAGTGACTCCGTCACGAATTGCGGTACTAGATGTTTTATCTACAGCAAAGTATCCTCTTGATGCAGATGAGATCTATGATTATCTCAAGGAAAAAAACGCAAAAATTGATCGAGCTACAGTATATAGGATTTTAGATGTTTTTTTAGAAAAAGGTCTTATTCAAAAAGTTGAATTTGGAGAAGGACGATCTCGTTTTGAACTCAGAAGGAATGATCATCATCATCTGATCTGTGAGAAGTGTGGAAGTGTTGCAGATATCTCTGATTGTCGCATTTCCGATCTTGAAAAACAGATCAAACAAAAAAAATATTTTCTCGTAAAGCGTCATACTCTTGAGTTTTTTGGTATTTGTAGGCTATGTCAATAACAGTAATAGCATATGTAGTTATTTTTACAATTCTGGGCAGTATATTTTCTCTTATTGGAGGTATATTACTGTTATCGCGTCAAAAACTAGCTCATAGACTTACGCATTTACTAGCAGCGTTTGCCGCTGGAGTACTTCTTGGATCAGCTTTTCTGGATTTGCTTCCTGAAGCGCTTCATGAAGCAGAAGAGCTTCAGTCAAAGATAGGATACACTCAAAATTTTATTTTTTTATCTTCTCTTTTAGGTATCACTCTCTTTTTTCTACTTGAGAGATTTATACATTGGTTTCATCATCACCAACGACCCCATAAAGAAGTAGCCAAACCAACAGTGGCTTTGGTTGTATTAGGAGATAGTGTTCATAATCTGATTGATGGGATGGTTATTGCGGCAACATTTATTGCCAGCATCCCACTTGGGATTGTGACAACAATTGCGGTGGCAGCTCATGAAATTCCTCAAGAGATAGGTGATTTTGCTATCTTGCTTCACGAAGGAGTAAATCGAAAGAAAGTATTAATGCTGAATTTTATCAGTGCCTTAGCAGCACTTTTGGGAGCATTCCTCGTTCTTTTAATAGGAGAGTTCGTTAAGAATTTAATTCCTTTTGCTCTGTCTCTAACAGCAGGATTTTTTATTTATATTGCAGCAGCGGATATTATTCCCGATATACATCAGGAGAATAGGAAGGGCTTTGCACTTTTGGAGACCTTTTTGCTCCTTCTGGGAATTGGCGTTGTAGGATTATCTATCTCTTTTTTGAATCATTAAGTTTTTTTTTGAGGAAGGGAACAACTTAGCGATCGTTGATAAGTTTTAAGCTGGGAATAAAGAGAAAACAAAAGAATGCTAATAATTACCATCTGGACAACTGCAGTTTTAATAAATAAGGTAATTAAGGAAACAGATGGTCCGAGAAAAGAAAGCAGTGTTAGTCCACAACTTGGACAACCTGTACTCATGAGTGCAAAGAAACTTCCTCCTCCAAAAGAAAGTTTTAAAGCACCATTGCGTTTTGTATTACCTAATGTCAGCACGAAGAGAGAAAAATTTAATCCAATAAGTAGAGCTGTTAGGAGATTAAAGAGAATATCTTGCAGTAAAAACATCTTCCAATAGCCAATAGAAAGATGCCAGATTAATATTAGTTTATAGAAAAGAGGAGAGTTACTAAAAAGAGTGAGATTTATCAATCTATAGTTGAGAGAATATATTTGCAGCAGTACAAAAACAAGAGCAAATAAAAAAGTAAACAGAAACACCTTTTTATTAAGAAGAGGTTTAATTATCATTTCTACAATCAAATTATTTTTTAAGTTCCTGATCAATAATGGTTTTGAAGGCTTCAAAAGGTAAAGCTCCAACTAGCGGGGTGCCATTGATATAAAATGTGGGTGTAGAATTTGCACCTGCCTTTTGTGCATCTGCAAGATCGTCTTTAACTTTTTGGGAATACTTACCACTGTCAAAACATTCATTAAACTGTGTGGTATCAAGCCCAATCTCCGATGCCCACTGTTTAATTTGTTCATTAGTCACAGGTATTGTTCCCTCACCCTGTTTAGCTTGCTCTGCGAAGATTTTATCGTGGTACTCCCAGAACTTATTCTGATCATTTGCACATTCTGATGCTTCAGCAAGTGGTGTTGCAGCAGGGTGGGTTGCAGGAGGCAGAGGAAGATGCCGATAATAGAATCTCACAAGTCCTTTATCAATATAATCCTTTTTGAGTTGGGGTAATGTATCTTTCCAGAATCGCCTACAGAAAGGACATTGCATATCGCTAAACTCAATTATTGTAATTTTGGCACTGTTTTTACCAAGAGGAGGAAGAGTTCCTTTTCCAACTTCTACTTTGCTAGGAGTAGGAGATGGTGAGTTGATATCAGGAGAAAGAGTATTTGTGGCACCTAAAGTTTTTGCTTTATCTTCCCAGTAGGTAACTTTTGCGGTTTGATAACCAAGAGCAAATGATGCTATTAAAAGCCCCAATATAAGAAGAGGAGTGATAGCTCTTGATGGTATGTTGGGAAGTTTTATCTCTATATAATCAGAGTCTTTTTTTTCATCAGATTCGTTTTTTAGGGGTGGGGTTTCTCTTTGCGGTTGTACTTTAATAGGCAGGCTTGTTCTAGCAGGCATAATGTCACCATTTTACGCAGAAGAGAAATACATTGTCAATAATAACAATATTAAAGAATTGTAGGAAGTAAATTTTGGATAATGATTAGTGCCACAAGCAAGACCGATGCAGTGAAAAGAGGTGAAAAAACAACCATTTGCAGCAGTAACTGTAGAGCGTGAGGAGGAAAAAGATCCAATTTGTCAAGAAGACGCTGTGTCTCGCGGTTGAGAAACCAACTGTATATAGCAAGGCAAAGAATAAACAAAAGTCCTAAACTAAAAAGTACGAGGGTAAATAATTCCATTTGTATCACCCCCCTTTTTTTCCTCATTTGATGAGGTTTCATCAACAAAATAGGTCATTCCATTATGTGAATTAAACCATCGTCCCTCCGATACACTCCTCATCTGATCGAAAATATCAGCTAAATACGTGCCAATCTTATGAGGATCGCTGATATCAGTGAATGAGAATTCTTCTTGGTGGGTGGGGCGATCAAACGTAATGATGACATCTCCTTTATCTAGGATGTGGTTTAAGATTCCATCTCGTTTGATATCAATTTCAGTGCAGCGAACTTGATCAAGCAGAATTTCATTGACAGTATGAGAAAAAAGAGGAGAGCAGGCAATTTCTAAAATTTTGCGGTTGGTGATAACGTAAAAATGAAAGTACCAGTCAAGAATAGTTTTGGTAATACTAGTCAGAAAGAAAGGAAAGAGTAGTGCAATCGCGAGTACAAAAAGAGCAGATTGCTTAAGAAACAATACAAAGGCAGCAAAACTAAGTATAACAAGAATTAGTAAGAACCATACTTGAAAAAACAATGGTACAGCCAGTGTAAACCAATGTTTTCTCTGTGCTATAAGAAGTCTTTCTTCTGGAAGAGTAATAAATCGTCCCAGCTCGTGGGTACGACCCTCTATAATATTGTTCATACTGATCACCTCTCATAGATAACTCCTTCTTTCATAGGCAATTCACAAGAACATGTATATCAAAAATCTGTAAGTTTGTTTACTAAACTTAGTAAGATTTGAGGAATAAATAGGTAAAAAAGATAGCTAGTTTTTTAAGAAATTAGGTAAAACTAGTGTATAATACTCTTATTAGTATGGATACTCATCTAACCCCTAGCCCTCTTGCTTCTTTAGTAATTGAGAAATTTGAGATAAAACAAGAGCCTAGCTATGAACGAAAAATAACTGTTAATCCCTTTGTCTCCAAAGTAGCCTCTGCTTACGAAAAACTTCGCAATGCCATGGAGTATAGAGAGGATGAAGTGATCTTACGAGCTACAATTGAGCGAATACTTCGCCGACATCTGCTTTTAGGAGGGACAGCAAAATCAACTGCTGAGCCTCTTATTAGAGAGCTTATTTGGGCACGCTATCTTCAAGACAATACTGTTCCTGAGAGTGCTATTGCCAAAGTAGAGGAAGTCATTGATCTTTATCTCCAACTGCGAATGAAAGTACTTCAGCAACATAGAATACCAGTGGGAGTATTGAATGAGTGGATTTATCATCTTATGTCAAGTGCAATTGAAAATGTACTCAAGCCTAATATCGAGAAACAAACGATTGCTAATTTTATGTATCAGGTACTTAAAGATGATGTGACAATAGTTGATGATACTGAAGAAACGCGTAACGCCCAGGTGTATTTAGCAGTAAGACGTGCATTTGCTCGCGATGATATTGCTTTTCTGCGTTATAACCTTTTTCTTTTATATTTTGGGGAAGTAAATCAGCAGAATCTCGAGCATATAGCAAGAGATTTTCCTCAAGCTTACAAAGAGATAACAAAACAACTTGCTTATCCTAAAAAGGATAGAATCTATTCATACGCTAAAAAACGTGCCGCGGCATTTTTTATTTTAGAGGATATTCTTAAAAATCATGCGGGAAATATCCAGTCTATTTTCAGTAGTGAAGAAGCTCTTCAAGAAGCAGTGAAACAGGCCTGTGAAGTGCGCTATAAAAGTATAGCTTCAAAAGTAAAAAGAGCAATTGTTCGTAGTGTACTTTTCATTCTCCTTACAAAAGTATTTTTTGCTTTTGCAGTTGAGGGGACATTTGAGAGAATTGTTTATGGATATATCCACTGGAACTCTCTTATCATTAATACATCTATTCCTCCGATGTTAATGATTATTGTGAGTCTATTAATTCGTCCTCCGGGTGAGGAGAATACTAAAAGAATTTTTGAGTATATCAAGATACTGCTTTTTGCAGAAAAACCTCGTCTGGGTGCGCCGCTTTTAGTAAAAAAAGAACAAGAGAAGCCTCATATTATTTTTAATCTCCTATGGCTCTCTGCTTTTTTAATATCCTTCGGAGCTATAGTCTTTGTGTTGTCCAAACTTCAATTTACATTGATTAGTCAGGCTATATTTATTTTCTTTCTGACAATCGTGTCATTTTTAGCATATAGAATCAGTTTAACTGCCAATATGTTTCGTGTAGGTGAGAAGCAGGATGTTTTAACACCTTTTATTGATTTTCTGTTCATGCCTGTTATTCGGGTAGGAAGGAGATTAACACAGAGTATTTCTCAGATTAACTTCTTCCTTTTTCTTTTTGATTTTATGATTGAGACGCCTTTTAAGGTCTTTTTCGCATTTGTTGAGCAATGGTTTAAGTTCTTACATGAGAAAACTGAGGATTTAGGGTAGTTAACTATTTATAGTATAATCTTGATTATATGTTGACATTTTTAAAAGCCAATGCTCTTTATATTGCATTTACACAAGCACTTTCTGCAACGGTGGGAAGCCTGTTTTTTAGCGAAGTGCTTCTTTTCCCTCCGTGCGTCCTTTGCTGGTATCAAAGGATCGCTATGTACCCGCTGGTTGTTATTTTAGCAATTGGTATTTATTCACGAGATAAACATGTAATACGGTATGCTTTGCCTTTAAGTATTGTAGGTTTATTAATTGCTTTCTATCATAATTTGCTTTATTACCATATTCTTCCTGAATCAGCTGCGCCATGCATTTTGGGTGTATCTTGTACGACAAAACAAATTGAGTGGTTGGGATTTATCACGATTCCATTCCTTTCATTTATTGCATTTGCAATCATCACGATAAGTATGCTACTCTACAAAAGTTATTTAAAAAAGCAAGCATGAAGAGAGAGGGACTTTTTATAAGTATTATTGGTATTATAACGCTTATTATTGTGGTAGGCGCTGCGTTTTTTTTGGGAGGGAAGCCTGCACAGCAGGGTGGAGAAAAAGTTGATAATACGAAGCTTCTAGTAGGTGCAGGAACACATCAAATTGGATCTTCATCTGCTAGAGTAACAATTGTTGAGTTTGCTGATTTTCAATGTCCTGCTTGTGCCTCTGCGCATCCTGTGGTGAAACAAATAGTTGAGGAGTATAAAGATCGTATCTATTATGTTTTTCGTCATTTTCCACTCCCTGGTCATAGAAATGCTCTTTCTGCCGCTAAAGCAGCCGAAGCAGCAGGCAAACAAGGAAAATTTTTTGAGATGCACGATTTACTTTTTAATAATCAAGCTGATTGGGCTGAGAGCAATAATCCAGAGGAAATATTTCGAGGGTATGCTCAAAATCTGAATCTCAATTTAGAAAGCTTTAATACTTCTTTTGCTGATACATCTCTTGCTAAGAATATTCAAAAAGATCAGGATGATGCACTGCAGCTTGGTGTCAACTCCACGCCAACATTTTTTATTAATGGAGAGAAATATACTGGTGTTCTCTCATATGATAATTTCAAAAGAATTATTGATGAGAAGCTTAAATAGGCTCTTTAAGCCTTGACAGTTCTTTTTATGCTTGCTAGCATATTTTCTATTGGTTAAATTTATGGCTGAAGAAAACGTTTTTACAGATCAAAATTTTCAAAACGAGGTACTCTCTTCCGAGATTCCTGTTCTTGTTGATTTTTGGGCTCCTTGGTGTGCTCCCTGTAGGATTATTGCTCCAATTATTGAAGATCTGGCAAAAGAATATGCAGGTAAACTGAAAGTTGGCAAGTTAAATGTAGATGAGAATCAACAAGTAGCAGCTGAGTATGGTATTATGTCCATTCCCACACTTCTTTTTTTTAAAAATGGGCAGCCAGTTGATTCAATAATTGGTGTACAAAGCAAAGAAGCTATCAGACAAAAGATAGAACAAGTTCTTAGAAGCTGAGTTCAAAGTCAAAAGGCAAAACTTCAGATGACAGATTCACTTTTGAGTTTTAATATTTAATTTTTTTTTGAGTATGGATAATCTTTACGATGTTATTATAATTGGCTCAGGTCCTGCTGGTCTTACAGCTGCTATATACACTACTCGTGCTGCATTGAAAACACTTGTCATTGCTGGTGAGAAATGGGGAGGACAACTGATGCTGACCTCACTCGTTGAGAATTTTCCAGGTTTTCCTGAGGGTATTCAGGGACCAGAACTGATGATGAGGATGCGCAAGCAAGCTGAAAATCACGGAGCAGAAATAATTGACGTTAATTTAACAGAAGGAGACTTCACCAAGCGTCCATTTATTCTTAAAGCAGGAGGAAAAGAATATAAAGCAAAAGCAGTGATTATTGCCTCAGGTGCGGATGCTCGTTGGCTTAATGTTCCGGGAGAGAAAGAGTTAATTGGAAAAGGTGTCTCATCCTGTGCAACCTGTGATGCCATGTTTTTTAGAGGAAAAAATGTCTTTGTGGTTGGCGGAGGCGATAGTGCTATGGAAGAAGCTTTAGTGCTTGCCAAGGTAGCCAATAGTGTGACCATCATTCACAGACGAGATAGTCTTAGGGCAAGCGAAATTATGCAAAAGCGCGCTAAAGAAAATCCCAAAATTAAATTTCTTTATAACTCAGTAATAACTGAGATTAAAGGTAAAGACAAGGTTGAGGCAGCAGTAGTAAAAAATATAAAGACAGAAGAGGAGAGAGAAATGCCAGTTGATGGTATTTTTGTTGCAATTGGACATGTACCGAACACAAAAATGTATCGAGGTATTGATCTTGATAATGATGGATATATAAAAGTATATAACCATTTCCACACAAATGTTCCAGGTGTCTTTACCGCAGGAGATGTGCATGATCGCTCCTATCGTCAGGCAATAACTGCTGCAGGCTTTGGTGCAGCAGCTGCACTGGAAGCTGAGCGCTGGCTTTCATCTGAGGGAAAAGATTTTCAGTTTATTGCAAACTGAGTAATTAGAACTCGAGAATAAGTTGAGGCTTACTTGTGGTTTCTTTGGAGTTGAAATAGAATGCGTCAGAATGTTGTGTATCAATCCCCAGAGAGATAATTCCTCCTAGTTTTGATTGAATAGTTGTTATATCAAGTGGTATATCGTAAGTAGTATTCGAGGCGGTATTGCTTACGCTTCCCAGAGTTGTTAAGAGAGAGGGACGAGTGTTATACGTAAGCGTTGTTTCACTCCATGAGGTATCATCTACGATTTTCACAAACTCAGGACCAGGTGATCCAGAGTAAGCTCCAGAGGTCGTTCTGATGCGAAGCGTTGCTTTTTTCAGCGTACCGTTTAATCCTGAAGTATCAAATTTGAGATAGCTAATCATTATTGGACTTGCATCAGAGTACAAAGAAGTGCTTGATCCGTAATTTACTGTGGGATTGCTGCTTGAGACATAGGTATCTGCCACCACGTCAAGAGTAATCGTTGCTGGTGTGGGGGTGGCAGTAGAGGGAATTGGTGTGGGGGTGGGAGTAGGTGTGTTAATTAGAATGGGAGTGGGAGTAGGTGTGGGAGATATTGGAGTGGTTGTTGGTGTGGCAATAGGGGTTTGAGATGTGTTATCAATAATAGAGAAGTTCTCAGTGAAATTGCCTGTCAGATTCAAGCCTTTGACAAACTCTGCCTGGATTCTTGAATCTGATACAGTAAATTTCATAAAGCCATAAGTGGGATTGAAATTACTTCCCATCCAATTAGCAAAATACTTAGCTTCACTGTCTGATGTGTATTGTTTGTTTAATGATCTTCCACCTTGTCCAATTGTCAGAATAATCGTTCCTTGTCCTTTAAGATATTCATTGTCAGATCCATCATCAACTACACAATTACTATTGTAGGAGCCAGGAGTAATTGCAGTACAAAGAGGTGAGAGAGCAAGTTGTTTGCTGCGAGCATAGGCATGATCGTGTGCTTGAAGATATAGATCAACTTTTTTCTCAATCAGAAGATTCATAATGTCTGCTCCTATTTGGCAGGATCCTGAAACCATGGCTATGCAGTATTTATGCATGCCCACGATAATCCACTTTATGCCCTGGGCTCGTGCCGAATCAATAGCATTCTTAGTCCATTCATAACGAGGAGTATTCTTAGCATAAGAGTAAGTTCCCTCATTAGGAAATGTTAAGTTGGGTGATATTAAAATAAATCGAGCAATAGGATTTGTCGTTGGGTAATCGAAATAATATTCTTTTGGGTAATTGCCAACAATTGTTCCCATACGATCAGGAAGACAAGAGGCAAAATTAGCAATTTGTCCATCAGGACCATCATCCTCATGATTGCCAGCTACTAACTCAAAAGGAAAATCTATTCCTACTTTTTGCTTAACATAATCGCACCAGGCTGTTTCAGGAGTTATTTGATTGTAACTAAGATCTCCCAATGCAAGAAAGAAATTCACAGCTGATGGGGTAATAGCACTCAGAACAGCTGAGGAATTGCTTGTCGCACCGATGTCACCTACAGTCCCGAATGAAAAAACAGTTTCAAATGCTCGTGCTCTAGACTCAAAATTTGGGGAGTTTCGCAACTGAGTAACTATAAGAAGTACTGATAGAGTAAGAAGAATCAGAGAAAAAATCTCAATATATAGTTTTTTATATCTACTTCGCCGTAGAAAGGCATTTTTTATCTTCATGTGAGGTGAGTTAATAACTCACGAAAAAAATTTACTTAAAGAGAGTATCTGATATAAAGATCTAATTGTCAAGAGGATTTCTATTTATTTAAATTATTGATTAATTCTTGACTGTTCATAAAATATGAACATAAAAAAGAAATTGTGTCTTGATGAAGGCTAGTTTGACATCTTATATATGTATCAAACATTGTCTTTTAGTGTTTGTTTTATTTTGGGGGCTGTGATCTGCGTTTTAAGATCCTACTAGTTAATTGTTGAGATGGAGTAAAATAAGAAGATTCATTTTTATCTGAGTTAAAACTCAATGGTTTATTAGTTTCCCTACTTGGAGTGGAATTGTGGTTTATAACTTCTTCCTGGGGTAGTGGAGGACCAAAAAGCATGCGCTTGGTGTATCCATCATCTCCCCAGATTAGTTTTAACTCTTCCTGTAAATTTTTGGGGATACTTCTTTCAGTCATTTTTGAGATCTATTTTTGAGATCTTAAGATATACTACTATATATAGTATATCTTTTAAAAAATATTTAAAATATCACAGATATAGTCAGCTAGAATACATTTTTTTTCACTTAATTTTAGTAGTATTTTAGAGTAGAATGAGAAATCATATAAGTTTATAACACAGCTTATGTGATGAAAACAAGCTTTTAATAATGATATTTTTAAATTAAGAAATTTTTTGAATTAAATAGAAAAGTTAAATCACAAAGAAAATTCTAACTTTATGAAAAGCAAGATTACTACAAACCATCAAGAAATCAAACAATGGGCGGAAAAATATGGCGGGAAGCCGCAAATTATTGATGATCCGCAAGCATTAGCTGATATGCCAGGTGTAAGAATTGACTTTCCTGGCAAAACTGATGATGAATTCTTACCCGAGACAAAAGTCAGAGATGTATCTTGGGATGATTTTTTTAAAAAATTTGAAGAGAATCAGTTGGCTTTTCTCTATATTCCTGAATTTAATCCAAAAAATCATAAAGCTCTTTTTAACTCCTATAGATTTATTCCTCGGAACATGCTCCGTTCAAATCAGAAGAATGCATTTGATAAGTTAGTAGATGAGTTTTATAGAGAGTTTGTTAAATATGTACCTCCTCCATTATTTGAGAAGGAAAGTAAAGAGGAAGAAGAAGAAGAAGAAAATTATGGTTAGAGGTATTTGTGATATTTGTAAAACAAGACCAGCCACTACTAAGGTACGCGTATCGCAAAACGGTAGGACGCAGCTTCTTGAGGTATGCGCACAGGATTATAGACGATTAAAAAGACAAGAACGCAGAGCATATTCTCCCTTTGAATCTTTTTTTGGAGGAATTGATCCATTTAGTGATCTATCTTCATTTTTTGAAGATGACTTTCCTAGTTTTTCTTCACAACTTGGGTATCCTATACCTCGTCATCGTGAGGCTGTAGATGTTAGTGAGTATTTTTCAGAACAAACTAAGGATTTCATACAAGAGGCAGGCAAAAGGGCGGTTGATTTTAATCGTACCGAAGTTGATACAGAACATTTACTCTATGCTATTTTAGACAGCGATGTAGTGGCAGAAATCTTGAAACAATTCAAAATTAAACCTGAAGATTTAAAACAATATATCGAGGAGAATGCACCTAAAGGTAAAAAAGAGTTAGAAGGAGAAATTGAACTAAGCGTCTCTCCTCGTTTAAAGGATACCTTTGAACAAGCTTTTCGTATCTCACAAGAATTAGGGCATAGCTATATAGGACCTGAACATTTATTGATTGCTTTAGCAGATGAAGAAGGATTGGCAGGTGAAGTGCTAGAAAAGTATGGTTTAACACCTCAAAGTCTAAGACAACAGACGTTAAAAGTCGTTGGTAAAGGTGCAAAAGAGGGGAGAGTTGAGGTAAAGAGTAATACTCCTCAGCTTGATAAGTATTCAAGAGATTTGACAAAACTAGCAAAACAAGGAAAGCTTGATCCTGTAATTGGAAGAGCATCAGAAATTGAATCAACTATTGAAATCCTTTCAAGACGCACCAAAAATAATCCAGTTTTAATTGGTGAGCCAGGTGTCGGCAAAACCGCCATTGTTGAAGGACTTGCTCAAAGAATTGTAAATGAAGATGTACCGGAGTTACTTCTTGGCAAACGAGTTGTTGAAGTAAATATTAATTCAATTGTCGCAGGCAGCAAATATCGTGGTGAATTTGAAGAAAGAATAAAAGCCGTTTTAGATGAGATTGTTGAACACAAAGATGAGTTAATTCTTTTTATTGATGAATTACATACAATTGTTGGTGCTGGCGGCGGAGGACAAGAGGGAGGGCTTGATGTATCTAATATTATAAAACCACATTTAGCAAGAGGAGAGCTTCATCTAATAGGTGCAACAACTCTGAATGAGTATCAAAAATATATAGAAAAAGATGCAGCCTTAGAAAGGCGTTTTCAACCAGTATTTGTCTCTGAACCAACTGTTGAACAAACAATTGAGATATTAAAAGGACTCCGAGATAGATATGAAGCACATCACAAAGTAAAAATAACTGATGAGGCAATTGTAGCTGCTGCTACCTTGTCTGATCGTTATATTACAAATCGTTTTTTGCCTGATAAAGCTATTGATCTTATTGATCAAGCTGCCTCTCGCGTTCGCATCCTCTCAACTATACCTACACAAGAGATTAAGAGTCTTGAAGACAAAATAGAACAATTGAAACGAGAGCAAGAATACGCTACCTCACGAAAGTTGTTTGATAAGGCTAAAAAGCTAGAAAGAGAGATTACACAGCTAGAAAAGGAAAAGTCCGAGATGGAAGCACAAATAAGACACGAACGAGGCGTGACCACATCTGAAGTTAAAGCTGAACATATTGCACAAGTTGTTTCAAAACTCACAGGCATTCCAGTTACAGAGTTAACTCAGGAAGAGAGAGAAAAATTACTTAGAATGGAAGAAAAGCTGCATGAGCGAATAATTGGCCAAGAAGAAGCAATAAAAGCAGTGTCTGATGCTATAAGAAGATCTCGTGCAGGACTTATAGAAGGTAAAAGACCAATTGCTTCTTTTCTTTTTTTAGGACCAACAGGTGTTGGAAAAACAGAACTTGCCAAAGCTCTTGCTTGGATAGTATTTGGTGATGAAGATGCATTAACGCGTATTGATATGTCTGAATATATGGAAAGGCATAGCGTAGCAAGACTGATTGGTGCTCCGCCTGGATACGTAGGATATGAGGAAGGTGGACAATTAACTGAAGCTGTAAGACGAAGACCTTATTCTGTCATTTTATTAGATGAGATTGAGAAAGCGCATCCCGATGTTTACAATATTTTGCTTCAAGTATTAGATGATGGAAGACTTACTGATGGTAAAGGGAGAGTTGTTGATTTTACCAACACAATTATTATCGCAACAAGCAATCTTGGGTCACATATTATTCAGGAAAATCTTACTGCTTTTAAGAAAAAATCCTATGCTGAATTAAAGGATGAATTAATGAAAGTTTTGCGTTCTCATTTTAAGCCTGAGTTTTTAAATCGCATTGATGAGATAATTGTTTTTCATGCCTTAACAGAAGAACAAATTAAACTAATAACTAAATTGCAATTGGAGCGTGTGCAAAGGACGGCTCGAGGACAGGGGATTGAAATAGAATTTGAAGATTCACTAATTAATTATCTTGCTAAGGTAGGTTATATGCCAGAGTTTGGGGCTAGAGAACTTAGGCGGCGGATCCAAACAGAAGTGGAAACAAAATTAGCCTACGCGATGCTTAAAGGAGATATTAAAGAAGGAGATACAGTTAAAGTTTCTTATCAAGATAAAGAAGGAGTGAAAATTGAAAAGATAAATCTTAAAATAGATGGAAAAGGAAAGCAAAGGAGAACAAAAAGCTGAAAACAAAGAATTCATTTCTAGATATACTTAGAATGAAAGCGGGCTGTAAATGCAATTGTTTATGTCACAAAGGTGGATTCTATACAGATATAATGTTTAAATTAAAAAGGTGGATTTACGGTGAGTATGGTTTACCTTTATGCAAAGATTGTTCGCACTATTCTTTTAACATGTTTAGCGATTTATGTGAGAAATTGAAAAATAAAAACTAGAGCAAAGTATGTCTTATTCTATTCTTGATATAATCTGGCTTTTTTTTCTTTTTGCTACACTTGGTCCAATGATTCAGCATAAATGGCTTGAATTACAAAGATATAAATTTATAGAGGTTTTACAGAGAAAACGAAAAAGTCGTGTTATTGTACTAATTCACAGACAGGAGACATTATCGTTTTTAGGTATTCCCTTTTCCCGATTCATTGATATTGAAGATTCTGAAAGTGTATTAAGAGCAATTCGGCTTACACCCAAAAATGTTCCAATTGATTTGATTATTCATACGCCTGGAGGATTAGTTTTAGCAGCAGAGCAAATAGCAAGAGCCCTTGTTAGGCATAATGCCCCAGTTACAGTATTTGTTCCTCATTACGCAATGTCAGGAGGTACTTTAATTGCTTTAGCAGGAGATAAAATTGTTATGGATGAGAATGCGGTTTTAGGCCCTCTTGATCCACAACTTGGAGAATATCCGGCAGTATCAATTCTTGAAGCAGTAAAAAGAAAACCTCTAAAAGAGCTTGATGATAAAACTCTTATTTTAGCAAATATAGCTGAAAAAGCGATTAAACAAGTAGAACAAACAGTAACATCGATTCTTAATGAGAACGGAGTATCATTACAGAAAGCAAAACAAATAGCTAAAGAATTAACAGGAGGCAAATGGACGCATGATTATCCTATTGAATTTGAAGAAGCAAAAGAAATGGGTTTGCCTGTCGAAGTAGGACTACCGAAAGAGATATATGATCTTATGGCTGAATATCCTCAAGCTATGAATCGCCGACCCTCAGTTCACTATATTCCTTTTCCCTATCATAAAGATGATGAACAGACGAAGAAGTCAACTAAAAAATAGATTTAGCTTTTATTTAATTTAATTAAAACCAATTAGCTATAATTGACGAGTAGTCTTTTGATTGGTTAACACCATTAACATGATGTTAGGATTACTTTTTAAGATATCACCTCGTCAGCCAGAACAAGTACTTGACAGCCTTGAAAGGCTATGCTACGATAACCATCTAGAGTAAATCGACGAAACGTTTTTTTATGAGTGATATTCAATACATTTTTTCTTCATATAGAAGAACCTTCTGACCTCAGAGACGTTTTCTCGATTTATTCTGATAAGTAGCACTTTTAAGATTTATTTTGGTTACTGGCCGATTTAGCTTTGGGTCTGTGGCCTAGGCTTTTAGTTGTGCAAGCAAGAAGCTAGCGGCCATACATAGTGGATAGTGAATAGTGTTTAGTTCTTAAACTAAACACTAATAACTATCAACTAATAACTAACTTGGGCCGGTAGCTTAGTTGGTAGAGCGTCGCTTTTGCACAGCGAAGGTCGAGAGTTCGAATCTCTTCCGGTCCACTCTTTGCTCAAAAAGTTTATGAGCGACAAGTGGAACGGGTATAGCTAGCAAAAGCTTAAAGTAAGCTACTCTTTTTAGAGATTTAAAGCAACGAAAAATATGGTCTTTAGTGCTTGTTCTTTGGGACAAGCCCCCTAGTTAGAGGGGGTTTTTCCCAAAGTACAAGCGTAGTGTCTAGATAATAGTGGTAGCGTTTAGTTTTAACTAATAACTATACCCTACTATCTATACGCTAGATAGAGCTCTTTGACAAGTGAAGAGAATTTTTGTCTAAAAATCTACTCATAATGCCACTAATGGATGCCTTGGCGATGTTGACCGAGGAAGGACGCACATGGCGGCGATACTCGTCGGGGAGGTGCCACGAACCTGTGATCCGGCGGTTTCCGAATGGGGCAACCCCTCCATCGTAAGATGGAGAGCCATGCGTAAACATGAGAGAGCAATCTCTCAAAATAGCGCATGAGCTGGGAACGGCTCGAACTGAAACATCTTAGTAGGGCCAGGAAAAGAAATCATCGAGATTCCCTAAGTAGCGGTGAGCGAAAGGGGAGGAGCCTAAACCCCGAGATGATCGGGGGGTTGCAGGGCAGGCGATATTCGATGTGAGCATGGATAGCAGAAGGATTCGGAATAATCCCCCATAGAACGTGAAAGGCGTGTATGCGAAATTCATGCTCCCGATAGCCTGTTCCTAAGTACCACGAAGCACGGTAAACTTTGTGGGAAGCTGGGGTGACCACACTCCAAGGCTAAATATCAACATCGACCGATAGTGAACTAGTACCGTGAGGGAAAGGTGAAAAGCACCCCGGGAGGGGAATGAAATAGACCTGAAATTAGTGGCTAACAAGCAGTCGGAGTCCGCTTTTGCGGATGACGGCGTGCCTATTGAAGAATGAACCGGTGAGTTATTGTTTGCAGCGTTGGTTTAAGCAAGGAAAACTTGCGAAGACGGAGTGAAAGCGTGCCCTAACCGGGCGACTAGTTGCAAGCAATAGACCCGAAACTGGGTGAGCTAACCTTGAGCAGGTTGAATCCCATAGAAATATGGGAGGAGGACCGAACCCGTGGCCGTAGCAATGGCTTGGGATGACTTGAGGTTAGGGGTAACATGCCAATCGAACCCAGAGATAGCTGGTTCTCCCCGAAATATATTAAGGTATAGCGTCTCGATTGTGCCCTGAGGTAGAGCACTGAATTGCTACCGGCGGAGCAATCTGTCGGAGCAAATCAAACTCCGAATGCAGGATCCATGTATCGAGATAGTCAGACTGGTCGGGCTAAGCTGATCAGTCGAGAGGGAAACAGCCCAGATTCCCAGTTAAGGCCTCTAAATCAAAGCTAAGTTTGGAAGGAAGTTAGACTCCATAGACACCCAGGAGGTTGGCTTAGAAGCAGCCATCCTTTAAAGAAAGCGTAACAGCTCACTGGCGGATGGTGTCTAGCGCCGAAAATATACCGAGGATTAAGCTTTGTGCCGAAACTGGAAATCTGTGCCCGTAAGGGTACAGATGGTAGGGGAGCGTTTTATGCGCAGTGAAGTCAAGCCGTGAGGCTTGGTGGAGCGTATAGAAGTGAGAATGCCGGTATGAGTAGCGAGAGATAGGTGAGAAACCTATCCACCGAATGCCCAAGGTTTCCTCCGCAATGTAAATCAGCGGAGGGTCAGTCGGCCCTAAGGGTGTCCCTCGTTAAAGGGGGTTAGCCCGATGGATAACCCGTTAAAATTCGGGTACAAATTATGCGTATGTAAGGGGGTGACAGAGTTGGAAGAGCAGAGCCGGATCCGTCCGGTCTAAGCAGCAAGATAAGCGTGAACAGGCAAATCCGTTCACCTGTTTAATCGAGCTGCAAATGAAAGGTTCCAAGCAATTGGGACTGATTCTGTAGCTTTCAGCTCTCGGGAAAAGCCTCATTACGATCCGATTTATCGGATCAAAACGCATAGTTTGCCGTACCGCATTACCGACACAGGTGGGCTGGTCGAGTAGACTAAGGTGATCGGGAGAAAGAGGTTCAAGGAACTCGGCAAAAAAGCTAGGCGTAACCTTTGGGAGATGCCTTCCCGCAGTTAGGTCTGCGGGCGCAGCGAATGTCTGCTTAGCAACTGTTTATCTAAAACACAGGTCCCTGCAAAGCCGAAAGGCAAGGTATAGGGGCTGACACCTGCCCAGTGCCGGTAAGTCAAGTGTTTTTGCTGACCCTCGTAAGGGGGAAGGCGAGGACACAAGCTCCGGTGAACGGCAGCAGTAACTATAACTGTTCTATGGTAGGTTCAAAAAGAATCGCTGCCATAGTGAGGTATGCTTCGATAATGTATCGAAGAGAACCCTCCAATCATGATAAATGCATGATTGAAAACTTGACTATATGCTGGGAACTCTCGTATTCTGGATCTACTATGTTTAAAAATAAACATAGTAACAATGATTCCAGTAGAGACAATCAGCAGGAAAGACTAGATGCTTGGTGGATTGTAGGTTTTGTCGATGGCGAAGGATGTTTTTCCGTAAGCACTTTTCGCAATAAAACTTGTAAAAGCGGCTATCAAACTTTGTTTGAATTTGTCGTCACGCAAGGAGAAAAAAGCAAAAGTGCTTTAGAAGCAATCAGAGATTACTTTGGTTGTGGGAAAATATACATCAATCGCCGATATGACAATCATCACTACAATCTACTCAGATACTGCGTTAGAAGAAAAGAAGATCTTAAAAATAAGATTATTCCTTTCTTTAAGCAGTATCGGTTACAATCTGCAAAGCGCGAGCAATTCGAAAATTTTTGCAAGCGTTTTGAAGAAAAGCATCTAGAATCCTCAGAGACTATACGTCAAGCACCAAACGGTGAAGAGATAGTCCAACTTCAATAATTGAAGAATAGAGCGAAGTTCCTTGTCGGGTGAGCATAAGCAAGCCCTTACTGGCTAAAAACGGTGGAGCCCTATCGCGTTGCATTTACAAGGAATGCGTATAGCGAGGGTGATACCGTGGGTAAGAACGTACCAAATGGTACGTTCCCTGTAACGACTTGACTCAAATATGAGTCAGAGGCATACTGAATATATGCCTAATACGCCAGCATCTAATAGAGATTCCATTGGATATTATCTTTCGGGATATACCGATGGAGAAGGAAGTTTTTGTATATAATTTCTCCTAGACCAAAACTTTTAACAAGACTTGAAGTTCGACCAAGCTTTTCAGTTTCTCAAAATAGTGACCGTCAAGAGGTATTGAGAATTTTTTAGCAATATCTTGGATGCGGAACTATTCGAAGAAACCCAAGCGATCGAACTTATAAGTATGAGGTAAGAAGTATAAAAGATTTGATGGAGAAAGTTATTCCACTTTTTCTGAAATACCCATTACTTTCTTCTAAAAAGAAAGATTTTGAGAAGTTCTTTGCAATTTACCGAATGGTAAATAAAGGGGAACATCTCAAGAGGGATGGGTTAAAAGAAATTGTGAGACTTTCTTATCAAATGAATGGTTTAGGTGCAAGAAGATATTTGAAAGACAAACTTCTATCGATATTAGATGAAGATATAGTCTACGCCTCAAGTAATTGAGGATATACGTGGAGTTCCGACCCGCACGAAAGGTAGAATGACTGAGCAACTGTCTTGAACCTCTACCCGGCGAAATTGAGATGGCTGTGAAGACGCGGCCTAGACATACATGGACAAAAAGACCCCGGGAGCTTTACTGTAGCTTGGCATTTGCAAGCTTTTCTCAACTGTTTAGAATAGGAGGGAGGCGTAAGCCGATCGTGAAATACCTCTCTTTGGGATGAGTGAGCATTACTCTTAGCCGAACAAATGAACGGCAAGGGGACAGTGTCTGGCGGGCAGTTTTACTGGGGAGGTAGGCTCCTACAGCGCAACGGAGCCGCACAAAGGTCGGCTAACCTTGGATGGAAATCAAGGTGATAGTGCAATGGCAAAAGCCGGCTTGACTGCGAGGCAAACAAGCCGAGCAGGTACGAAAGTAGGTCATAGTGATCCTGCGAGGCCTAGTGGTAGGCACGCAGCTTAACGGATAAAAGCTACCCCGGGGATAACAGGCTGATCGCATCCAAGCGTCCACAGCGACGATGCGGTTTGGCACCTCGATGTCGGCTCATCGCATCCTGGGGCTGGAGAAGGTCCCAAGGGTCTGGCTGTTCGCCAGTTAAAGCGGTACGCGAGCTGGGTTCAGAACGTCGTAAGACAGTTCGGTCTCTATCCTGTATGTCCGTCTGAGATTTGAGGAGGTTCGTCCCTAGTACGAGAGGACTGGGATGAGGGAATCCCTGGTGTGCCAGTTGTTCCGTAAAAGCGGAGCAGCGCTGGGTAGCTATATTCCCATCGGATAACCGCTGAAAGCATCTAAGTGGGAAGCCGTCTCCAAGATTAGATCTCATGCAGCCGCAAGGCTGCGAAGACCCCTTGAAGATTACGAGGTTGATAGGCGGGCGGTGGAAGCACAGCAATGTGTTAAGCCTACCCGTACTAATGGTCAAGCGGTAGATTTTTAGACAACTCTCTGTCTTCTGTATTTTTCAGAAGATCAGAGCAATTTCCACCTTCAATCGTGTTTCTGCTTTCCGTTGGGATCAAGAAACATGCTTGAGGGTTATCTCTTCACTTGTTAAGGAGTTCTCTCCTAAGAGAAAATTAAAAGTTTTAAAATTTTTTCGTACGTATTTGTCGGTGTCTGAAGCGGTGTGGACCCACCTCTTCCCATTCCGAACAGAGAAGTGAAACACACCAGCGCCTACGATACTTCGGCTATAGCCGAGGGACAATGGGTCGATGCCGATAATTACGTACGAAAAAAAACTAATACCCGCGTTAAGCGGGTTTTTTAGTACATTTAAACAATTGTCCGATTTCTTTCCAGTTTTTGTCAGAGTTTCGTTATCAATAGGTCAAGTATTAAAAAAAAATTTTTTGGTAGCATGAAAGGTACTTTAAATATGGACGATAAAGATCTTGATTAGCATACAGATGCCTTTTTGTGAATAAATTTTTTGCTTATTGCTTCTACGTACGCTAAAGGCAGTATTTCCTTTTCCTTTTGCGCTTTAATGTATCGTATGCTATACTCTGTTTACTCTTTTAATGAAAGGCGGATATGATCCATGGCATCTTCATCGGCAATTAAAGACGCATCTAATGAACAGATTTCTCAAAAGCAATCAACAAAAAGTCAGAGTTTAGAAAAGACCAAAGCCACTTCGATGTCTGAGTTGATGGCTAAGTACAGCAACTTTTTTGTTCCTCTTAAAAAAGGCGATATCGTCAAAGGAAAAATAATCAAAGCTGATAAAAATGAAATTCTTATTGACTTGCATCCTAGAGGAGAGGCGTTAGTCATTGAAAAAGATCCTCATTTGGCAAAAATACTGCATGCTTTTGTGAAAGAAGGAGATGAAGTTGAGGCTACGGTTATAAGTACAGAGTCAGAATCAGGTCAACCACTGGTCTCACTCAGACATTTTATAGAAGATCAACAATGGAAAAGACTAGAGAAATTAAAGAAAGAAGGAACAGTTATCACAGTCACAGTGACCGATGTAACAAAAGGAGGGTATATTGTGGCTTTGGATGAAGGACAGACAGGTTTTCTGCCCTTTTCTCACGTTCTTGCTTCTCAATCACAATCTCTTCATGTAGGGAGTAGTGTTAATGCTGTAGTTGTGGATCTTGATCGCAGGAGCAGAAAGGTCATTCTTTCGCAAAAAGCAACGCTTCCTCTTGAGGATTTTAAGACTTTGGCCTCAGGTATAAAAGTAGGAGATAGGATTAAAGCTCAGATTAAGACAATTGCCCCATTTGGCTATTTTGTGACATTTAGTCCTAAAGGAAGAGAAGATGTCACACTAGATGGTCTTATTCATGTTTCAGAAATCTCATGGGAAAAACTAGAGAATCCTCTAGAGGCTTATAAAGTAGGAGATACTGTAGAATGTGTTGTGATAGGAGTTAATCCAGATGAAAGGCGTGTTGATTTATCTATAAAGCGATTGCAAGAAGATCCCTTTGAAAAAATTAAAGAAAAGTTTCACATTGATAAAGAAGTCTCAGGGAAAGTGATTCGCATAGAAGAGGGAAATATTGTGCTGGATTTAGGAGAGGGAGTAGAAGGAGTGATTAAAAAGGAGAAAATCTCTCCAACTGCAAAATATGAAGTTGGACAAAGTATAAATGCTCTCGTCACTGCACACGATACACGAAGACGCCGAATTGAACTAACTCCAATTTTGAAGGAAAAACCTCTAATGTACCGTTAGTTATTTTGTTGATTGCAGGAAATAATTTAACAGCATCAATAGCTTCTAGATTATTAATTGAACCTTAATTTCATTTTAAGAAACTTCAAAACAAGCTTAAGCTTTAAGAGCAACAATAAGTTTACGTAATGTTGTATACTATTCCACATGGTAAAAAAGAAAATAAAAACATCTTTTGTCTGCCAGCAGTGCGGTTACGATAGCCCTGCCTATTTAGGTAAATGTCCAGAATGTGGTATGTGGAATACATTTGTGGAGTTTAAGCAACCATCAGGTGCTATCGATGGTGGATCTTCGTGGTTAGGTAATTTAGAACAGGATTTACCTCAAAAACTTTCAGATATTGCGTATAAAGAAAGACTGAAAATACAAACAGAATTTAATGAATTGAACACAGTACTTGGTGGGGGAATTGTTGCTGGATCAGTAACACTTTTGGCAGGCGATCCTGGTGTTGGCAAATCAACACTTTTGCTTCAGTTGTGTCTATCTCTAGCTCAGAAAGGAACCAAAGTTTTATATATCTCAGGAGAAGAATCAGTAGAGCAGATCAAAATGAGAGCAGATAGACTTATAAATACTTTCCCTAATCCTTCACCAGTTAATACCCAACAAAAAAAGGATGTACAAATTAGTGACTCGTTATTTCTTATATCCTTATCAGATCCAGACATTGCTTTTTCACATATTCAGTCGCTAAAACCAGATTTGGTGATTGTGGATTCGATCCAAACAATGCAATCAACCAATCTGGAAGGATTATCAGGATCAGTAGGTCAGGTAAGATACGCAGCTCTCCATTTTATACGAGTGGCAAAACAGTTCAATATCCCGGTGATCTTAGTAGGTCACGTCACTAAAGAAGGAATGGTTGCAGGCCCTATGGTACTCTCACATATGGTAGATACAGTGCTCTTTCTAGAGGGTGAAAAGTTTACAAAAACGCGTATTCTGCGATCACTTAAAAACAGATTTGGACCTGTTGATGAGGTTGGAATCTTTATCATGGATGATGAGGGACTTAAAGAAGTTGCTAATCCAGAACAGATCTTTCTCACTAATAGATCAGGTGACGTACCAGGGACAGTCCTTGTAGTGACAATGGAAGGGAGTAGAGCCTTTCTAGTGGAGTTACAGGCATTGGTAGTTTCTTCCAAACTTCCTATGCCTCGTAGAGTCGTTTCAGGAGTGGATCAAAAACGCGTTGAGCTTCTTCTTGCAGTGCTGCAAAAACACTGCGGGCTTCCTGTGGATACCATGGATGTCTTTGTCAATGTTGCAGGAGGACTGAGGATCTCAGATCCAGCTGTAGATTTGGGGATTTGTCTTGCTATTTACTCCAGTATTAAGAATATTTCACTAAGCAAAATTGTGGGAATTGCTGAAGTAGGGCTTTTGGGAGAGCTTCGTGAAGTTTCTTCGTTGGACAAGCGCATCAAAGAGGCAAAAAAACTAGGATTTACTAATATTTTGACTGTTAAATCAAGCAAATTTCTTAATGATGTGTTAAAATCTCTAGAGAGTAAGAAATAATTTTTACGGTTTTCAATTTTCATAACTATCTGCAAATTCTATGATATTAATGAAAGCTGAAAACTATAAAATGAAAATTAAACATTATGGCAGAGCGCAAAAAACAACAAAAAACAAAAGAAGAAGTAGCATCTGATAAAGGATTGCAAAACCCTCTTACACTTCCTCCTAAGCTAGTTGGTGCTCTTGCTGATGAGGTAGCAAAGACTCTAATGCTGCGTCTTCCTAGTATGTTTCCTGTGCCTAAGAGAGTTTCTACTAGAAAAAAGAAAGCGAAAGAGAAAAAACTAGAGTATCCCATTTTCCTTGATACCTCAGCTATTATTGATGGTCGTATTTTTGATGTTATTGACCTTGGTCTTCTTAATGGTGTTATTGTTATCACTCAAAGTATTTTACAAGAGCTCAAAAGGCTTGCTGACTCTCAAGATACTGTAAAGCGTGAGAGGGGGAGAAAGGGACTTGAGTTTTTGGAGAAACTAAGAAAGAAAAAAACAATGAAGCTGGTGACGTTGACAGAAGATGAAGAGAAAGACGTTTTAGAAAAACCGCTTGAGGTGGATGAAAAACTTATCCGAACCGCAAAAAACTTTAAAGGTAAGATTATCACCTGTGATTATAATTTGGAGAAGAAGGCAACAATTGAAAACGTGCCGACAATAAATATGAATGCCCTTGCCAATAGTCTTAAAGTAATTGCTGTGCCAGGAGAGTCTCTCCATATCAAATTGCTTCATCCAGGAAAAGATAGTACACAAGGGGTTGGATATCTTGATGATGGAACGATGATTGTTGTGGAAGAAGGTTCAGCGTTTGTTGGAAAAACAATTGATGTTGTTGTATCGCGGGTTATTCAAACAGCAACTGGTAGGATATTGTTCGCGAAAAAGATTTAGATGATTTTAATATGATTTTAATACCCAAAATCTTAAGTAATCTAGTTATCGTAGGATACAAAAAGGACGATCTTCGTAAAGTTCTTGTCAGTTTACCTCCAAGGAAGTAGGAATGCCTGCCCTACACTCCTACTTCCTTGCAAGTGACAAGAACTTTACGTTTTCTAGACGCTTTTTTCTCAGATAAACATTGTTGAGCGTGAAAACTTTGTATGAAAAATCTTGCATTTTCAAGAAAAAATAGCGATTTTAGCTTCATCTATTTTTCTTGACAATTTCTCATGCATTTCTTATAAATGTACTTGGCACTTAGTTTTATTTCCTGCCTGAAGGACTAAATGCCTTTTACCCAAGAGCATTGCTTCTCGTACTTAAACGAACTCATCAATTCTTACGTAACGAAAGCGATGCTCTTTTTTTTGTTTTAAACTTTACAAAAGCCCAATCGGAATTCCCAAACCTCTATCTACAAGCTTCTTAAACTGTTCACGTCCCTGTCTGACTAGCATTTCTCTCTGATAGTCATCGAGTGTTTTTCTTCTCTTTTTTGTGCGTTTGAAAAGATTAAATACTCTCACATTTTAAATGGTAGCATACTCAGCGATTATTGTCAACCTATAGCATTTTATATACAAATATATCATAGACCTAGAGTATTATATATGCAAAATAGATTGATATATCAATAAAAAATTTCTTAATAAAAAAATGTGGATAACTTTTGGATAAAAATTGCGCGGTAGAATAAAGGATGGTATGATAGATTGCATGGACAACTTACTTGTTTTACAACAGCGCCTTCAAGAAGAAGCAAGAAGTGTTTTAGAAAAGCTTAAGATCGTTTCTCGTCTTAAAGAGTATGGCTCAGTTCACATTATTGGGAGTTTAGAGCTTGGTCTTATGGTTTGGAAAGATATTGATATTGAAGTTGTGACCAACAATAATCCAGTTGAGTCTGCAGTAAAAATGGTGGAACAACTCCTTCATGATCACTGGCGCAGATTTGATTTTATCTTGCTTGATAATCGTGAGTTGAGAAAAGATTTGCCTAATGGTGTGTATTTAGGGATTAAGTATTATGGAGATATAAAAGATATCGCTTCCTACAAAAAAGCAAAGGAGGAAGTATGGAAGATTGATATCTGGTTTTTATCAGAAAGTGATGCAAAGACAGGTAAAGATCATCTTAACTGGATAAAAAAAAGAATGACACCTCAGTTGCGAAGCATAATTCTAGCAATAAAAAAAGAATTGTCCACTCACCCAAATTATGGAAAAACGATTTTCAGTATTGATATTTATAAAGCTGTTCTTGAGGATGGAGTACAAGACTTAGCAGATTTTAAGCAGTACCTTGCAAAGAGTGGACGAACCATATGAGGTTGTTTGATAAAGCATATTTGAGCGTTTTTTTTGCTATTTTTAGGTTGATGACTTAAGGCGGTTATTAAGAGGAGAGAGAAGAGAGTTCCACGAAGGCTTGGTTTCTCCCTCATAAATGAATCGAGCCTTGATCCAGAGAATAACATGGGGAAGAATTTTAGTTGTGATCTCATCAAGGTTGTGTTTTTCTTCTTTGGTTCGGATATAAAGATATTGATTTAAGTTGGCAATCATACCATACTGCATTACCTTGGCAAGAAGTGATTTATAAATAAGGGGATATTTTTGCTTTTCAAATGTAATAAGGTCTTTAGGAAGAAGATAACGATCAATCATTATGCTCTCCAGTTGCAGAGTGTCGCTATGCAGAAAAAATCGACTAATGTCATGCTGATCTGTTGGGAAGCTGCTTTTGCCCCATTTTTTACCTCGGCTAGAAACAAAACTAGCTTGTGTCCCAACTGCTACAACCTTTTGATTGCGCTCAAGAAAGTTTACTTGCCGCTTAATTCTATCAGCTGTTGACATATCTTTGGGATTCATAAAGGCGATATATCTTCCTCGTGCTTTTTTAATAGCGCGATTTAGCGTCACCGAAAGGCCATAATATTTAACATTACGATAAATGTGAAGACGCTTATCTAGTTTGCGATAGCGTCGCAAAAGAGCAAATGAGTCATCTGAGGAGTTATCATCTATAGCAATGATCTCAAGCTCTTTGTAAGTTTGGTCTAAAAGGCTCTCAAGGCAGAGAGAGAGCGTCTCTTCATTATTGCGGACAGGAAGCAAGATAGAAACAAGTGTTTGGGAAAGTCGCATAGAGATTTATAGGCAGCGGGATGTAAGTAGGCAGGTTATTTCTGTTATTTCTTATGAATAAAAAGCAATAAAAAATACCATATATTATTAATAGTTGTCAAGTTTTATTGACTAAAGGCATAAATTCTTTATCTGATATGCCATATTTATGCCAAGTATACAGGTATACTTGGCATTGGATGATATGGATACTTAGCAATTGCTAGATTTTTTGGGAAGAGTTAATAACAAGATAAGGATAATCCCACTAATGAGCGTAATTAATTGTCCTGCTATTTGTAGATAACCAGGCACGAAGAGAATAACAAGATAGGATCTTCCTTGAGGAACTTTCCAGCCATTTTTCCAATTATTTACCAATACGTGATTATTGAGGCGTGTGCCTCCTAAGAAGGGAAAGATTTTTTGAAGAGACGACATCGGCGTTGCAAAGCGATACGCAGTCCAATGAGGAGAGAATGCTTGAGAGAGAATAACATAACTTTCCTCAGGTAAAGAGGCTGTTAGTCGATAAGTATAAACGTTGTCTTTTGTATAGGAGAGGGGAGATGGTGTTGTTTTTCTTAGAGATTGATTATTTTTTGAGAGAATAGCCATTGTCTCGAGTGTGATTTGGGGAAAGGGATAGAGGCTGAGAGTTTTGATGGTTGATTCAGCTCTCTCAGTACCAACTGATTTAACTGTAAAATGAAAACCATATCCTTGAAAGAACTCTTGTGTTCTTGGAATAATTAAGACATTAGTCGTATCTTTTTTATCAAAGAGAGCCTCCAGTTCTGCCCGTTTTTCAAAAGTATTGTCCAAGTAAAAACTCATCGGAAGACCTTCTTTGTAATCAGTTGTCGTCAATAAAATATACGATCCATTATGGAAGAGATTGTCTTTATAAAAGACCAGCTGTTCGCTTGCGCTTTTTGCTTGAAGTGTTACCTCATGTCCCAGATGAATTGTTCGCGCATAATCTTTTTCTCCAGCAAAGGGATGCATTCTCTCGCTGTTTTTAATGATAGTGTAGTCTCTATTCTCAAGAATATTAGTGATTGAGAGAGGGCCTGAGATTTTTGGGATATGCACTTCGAGTTGTTTAATTGGTACCTCAGGTAGAGGAAAGATAAGAGGATCTTTGTTCATCTGCCTGGTATCGATTGTTAGCAACTCTTCATTTTTCCCATCGCTGACTCTTATTGGATTTTCCTCATCTTTTAAGAGAAGAGTAAGACTGTGTGGTTCAGTAAGAGAAAATTTATGATCAATTGCATCCAGAGTTATTTGCGTTGGGTTGGAGAGCGAAAGAGGGATAATTATTGGAGGCACATTAATTGGGAAGGCTTGTCCATTGAGTACAAGTTGAGGATAAAGTGGAGTTACAGCAAGTCCTTGAGGATGTTTTTCAATAGAAATCGGTATAAGAAAATCTGAGGCAAAAAGATTGGGAATTTTAAGAATCGCATTAGGTGGAAGAGAGATCTGCTGTTTGGGAGAAAGAATAATTTTTTCTTTGGTTTCAGACACGCTAAATGAGATATCCTTTTGCAGTTTTTCGGTAAAAAGAGAAGGAAAAATGAACTCTGTATCAACAGGTAGTTTGGGATCGGTAATATAGGTGTTGGAGAAAGCATGTACTTGATCTTCGCGTCTGTAGGGAGACAAAACAATATTCCAGACCCTCTCTACAGGAACAAAAGTAATAAAACGTTTTGAATTGTTGACTTCATACAGAAGAAGTCTGCCAAACATTTTTTTATTTGAAAGAGATGGACTTTTTTCCAGAAAGTTGAGGAGGCTATTGTAGTTTATAGGTTGTGTGGAGAGGGTGTTAACAATATATGGATCAACAAGTAAGTAAGAAATATCGTATTTTTGAAGTACACTTTCAAAAAGTCGCTGGTCTTGGTTATTGAGAGCGTGCGCTATCTCATTGTAGAATTGTTCGTTGTATTGACTCCAGGGATCAAATGCTCGCTCAAGTAAAGGCTGAGGGATGCCGTACCAGAGAAATCCTGATCCTCGATGCCCCCAGGTGCGATAATGCCAATTCCAAAATGTATGAGTTGGCAGAAGTGCTATGCGTTTATCTGTTTCTTGTCTTTGGAGAAATTTCATAAGTGAGATGTAATCTTTTGGAATTGAAAGACGAAGAAAAGGAGAAGTAAAGTTACCTTGAAATGCGGGAAAAGAAAGATAGGCAACTCCGAGCAAGAGAAGGAGAGAGAAGAGGGTGTACTTGCGTATAGTTATCAAAAGGGTATAAATACCCAGACTAATAAAAATTGACAGGTTAAAAGCAAAAAGAGTTATGAATTTTGTGAAAGGGAAGCGAAATGCTTCACCAAAAAGTGGAAAAAAATTGCGAAGATGAGTGTTCATCTGATCGATCAAAGGAGTGTTATTTGCCAGGAAAAACAGAGCAACTCCAAAACTTGCAAGAAAAGGAAGAAGATGTGTTTCTCGTTTTCTGAGGATTGAGAGTACGCCTGTTACTGCTAGTAAGAGAAATAGAGTATAGAAGATATTGTACCACTGAGTATTCATATGATCTCTCCATACTTTCATAAAAAAGACGTCCTTTTGTTGTTCATGGTCATATTCAATACTGCTCAGCATGAATCCTTTAAGAAAGGCTACGCTTGTGAGATCACCGTGTGCTTTATTGCGGTAAAAAATCTCCTCAGAAGCATATTCATTAATTCTGGTGTTTGCTATGACATTAGGTGTGACTACTGCGCTGTAGAGGTAAGGCATGATCCAGAAAGCATTAGCCAGAAAAACGATAAGAGCTGTGAAAGCTGCTGCTTTTATACGTGACGGGTTCAACAATTTCTGATTATTTTTAGATGATGAGTCTTGCTCTTGAGCACGCTCAGGATAAACTCCTAGAAAGTCATCTTTTGGAGAGAGAACGTGGAAAAGCAGGAAAAATAAGAAGAGAATAAGAAATGCGATAAAAACTGTCGGCACAAATCCTTGAGGAGATAAAGCTAGGCTAAAGAGAAATAGTAAAGAGAGATTGCGATGGGAAGGAGAGTGTAAGCTCTTGAGAATAAAAAGTGAGAGAATCGGAAGTGCTGCAAAGTGTGTCGCAAACACCTCAAGCGGAGCGAAATACATTTGTATAATACCAATATTAAACATATAGAAGAGAGCACCGATGAAGGCAGCAGTACTATTGATACGTTCACGTGTTAACGCGTTTACGTGTTGTTCTTGCTCTCTAGGCCCGTTAACTTTTGAATTCGTTAACTCGTTCACTGGATGTGATCCAACCTTGAGGGGTTGAACTCTTTTCGTTTTGAGAAGATGCGTAAGGAAAAAGTAGAAGCATATCCCTCCTGCAAGGTGGGTGAGGTGGATGTAGGCATATCGCACGACTGACTCATCAAGAAAACTCGCAAGAATTTTTGTGTAAAGAGTATGCAGCAGGTTGGCGCTATGCGCCATGCCATCAACCGTCCCAAGACCTCGGTACTCCTGCCAGAGAGAAAAAAGTGATCGTTGCCAATTAAGATTTAAGGCAAACTCAGGCATTACATTATCCCATCCGACAAGATATGTGTTTAGGTTGTAGTTGGTAGTGAAGAGTGCGATCTCAACCAAGGCAAGAAGAAGAATCGGAAGAGAGGGTAGAGTAAAGAATCGCTTTAATCGTTTCATCGTTTCACTCGCTTCGCTAATTTATTGTTACATGTTTTAAGCAAGAGAACAATGTAACAGTGAAGCAATTAATTCAATCGTACCATTTATTCTTACGTAGTCACAACTTTTGGCAGGAGAAAACGCAGTTTTCTCGGATGAATAAAAGATAATGAGGGGAGAGATAATTTTTTAATTCCTTTTGTTAAGAAGTAAATCTGTGGGATTACTTTTTCAGGAAGTAAAAAGATAATGACAGTTTGCGCCGCTGTCGTCGTAATGCCTTTAATTGATGGCTTATAGCCATAGCTAAACAGCATTTCCAAACGAATGCGCAAAGTGTTCATAAATTTTCCTTTCATATTAACAAACGTATCGTTTTTGCCATGTATTCGATAATACAGTAATTTTTCTTTCATATTAGCAAATTGATATCCCTGACAAAGCATTGAGAAGAATGTATAGTAATCGTTATTGGCATTGTATTTAATTTTGTAACGAAATATTTTTTTGCCGATAATTCGTCTCACCATTGTTGTCGGATGGATAAGCGGGTGGAAGGTCATATAGGATTTGTAAATAGCATCGCTAGTTAATGGTTCTGATTTAATACCAATTCTTTTTCCTTCCTTATTTATCACGTAGGCGTTGGATCCAACTAATACTATCTCAGGATGCGTTTCCAAAAATGCAACTTGTTTTTCAAGCCGTTTGGGATGCGCGATATCATCTGCATCCATTCGCGCAATATACTTTCCTCGTGCGAAACTAAGTGCCTTATTGGCACAGGAATCACCGCCGCGGTTAAGGTTGCGCTTGAGTGTTATCAATCGAATTTTTTTGGGAAAGCGTTTGGCATACTTGGCAAGAATAGCAGGTGAGGTATCGTCCGATGCGTCATCTACGATGATAAACTCGAAAGTCTGGTATGTCTGTTTGAGAATACTCTCTATCGCAGGCACGAGAAAATTCCCCGCATTATAGACAGGCATAATAACACTTACTAATGGTTTTTCTTGTTTGGTTGCTTTCTTCATAACTTCGGCTTTTCATGTTGATAATCGCCTAATTCACAACTCAAATGTAAAAAGCAAAAATATAACTTAAAAGTAATGTCATCTGAAGCCTGAATGCTGAAGGGTCCCAGTGTCTGTGTACAGCGCTTCTTTCTGGGATTCTTCGCTTCGCTCAGAATGACAAAGTAACTTTAACTTATCTTTGGTTTCGTCCTCACCCTTTTGTCATCGCGAACGGAGTGTGGCGATCTCATAAGAGATTGCTTCGTTTCACTCGCAATGACGAGGGATGGACTCATCAGTCCCGATTTTATCGGGAGACCTTGACGTACTTGCAATGTGTCAGGTTTGTCTCAAGGAGACAGCAATGATGCGCGGTGCATCCGTCGTCTCAGAGAAACTCTCCCTCAACAACTATGGAATCTGACGTCTGTCAGCAGACCCACCGCATGTGATGGGAAAGATGAACAGTTTGTCGTTCTTCCAAGTGTGTAATAGAACCCCCGAAGGGGGGCGCCCAGCTGTTAAGGCTGGGCACCCCTTACAGAGGCTGTGTCAACGACTAGGCGCTCGACTCCTCAGGTATCTTCCCCGTTCGGACGTAGTCGTCATAGCCCTCGATGGAGATCTCCGGGTTGGAGTTCTCCAAAAAGGCCGCTCGGGCTGCGTCCTCGCAGCCCTTGCCAAATATCCAGGCGCTCCCCCCGCCGGATGGTAGGGCGACCTTTTCGGCGATCCACATCTTGTGGGTCGAAAGATTGGGGTCGTGAGCGTTGCTCCAGACGTTGGCTACTATGAACCCGTCTCCCGGGTCGAGCACCCAGTCCTCGCCTGAAGGGTCATGGTCCTGGCGGACTGCTTCGCAGTCCGCTTCACCACCAGTGGCGGTGCCGGTCGCCGTGCGCGGCCGCCCGTCTGTTGCGACCTCAGCGTTGCTGAGGTCGATTTTGCCGCCCTCGACAGCAGCCTCGTGCTGGGCCAGCAGAGCGGAAACTTCCTCGTCGGAGAGACCTCCGACGTTGGCTACAATTTCCGCCTTGCCGCTGCGAAGGTCAAGGTCAACGACCAGCCCGGAGTGGCCGTTGTTTAGGCGGCCCTCCGCGTAGCTCGTGGCGTCCTTGACCCAGTCAAAGGACGCGCAGGGGGGGCTATTGTCCCCCTCCCAAATCGAGCCGAAACCCATGTAGATTAGGGGTTCGGTCGGGGGGACTAGGAATGACACGGACTTTATACCCCTTGCGGGGTACAAGTCCGCGTGCTGGGTACCCCCTCCCCCTAATTCTATTCGCTGAGGGCCGGCATTGCCGACCTCAGCGAACGTGCCGACTTTTTCAAGTCGGCACTGTTGATCCTGGGCTAGAGAGGAGTTGAAGCTCCCCCCTAGCGCCAATAAGGCTACTAAAAAAACGGCTACTAAAAAACGAGACGACGACGGCATGAGTTTCATCTCTCAGTCCTCCGACTGACTATGCCCGGGGAAATACCTCGAGCATTAAATCGTCCGCTCTTTCCACGCTCCCAGACTCCTGTCTGGGAAAATGCCCTCCTTCCTCTCTGGTGTAGTAAACCGACAATGACAATCGAGGGGTTGTAGCCCCTTCACAAGTCGGTGAAGTACCGACTAGCACCCCACACTTTCTTGTGGGGTAGTAGCCGGTACCTCGCAGCCAGAGAGAAATTGGATTCTATTACACTATTCACCGATACTTTTTTCGAGTATAGTGAAGCAAGTACGTCTTGTTAAAGTGCTAAAATCCCGCCCTATCTTTCGTCGCATTGACGAAAGAGTCTATGGTTGGGGAGAGAAGGATAGCTATAACCTCCTGTCTCCAGCCATATACTTGTAGTTAAGTACGTAACCTTAACATATCTTCTAGAAATACTCAATGGCTTAGATTACATATTTTGCTATTTAATAATCTAAATAAAGAGATTATTAAACGGTTTCGTCCTCACCCTTTTGCCATCGCGAACGGAGTGTGGCGATCTCATAAGAGATTGCTTCGTTTCACTCGCAATGACGAGGGATGGACTCATCAGTCCCGATTTTATCGGGAGACCGTTCAAGACGCACTTCCTGCAAGCGGTCGCTCAAAAACGAGCCTTTGGACTGCGCTAACGCAATCATAAGACTCACATCAAGCATTCTACTTGCGTATCTATCAGTTAAGAGCGGGGCCCCGCCATCCGCATCAGCGGGAGGGGGGCCCCTTTTGTTTCAGCAGAGGCGCCTCTCACTTACGTGAAAAGACGCCTGAGTCCTCCCATGGTGTATATCCCACGACGTTGTAGCCGTGGGATCTGAGAGCCACCGCGTGAGCGATGGCCTCAGCGACGAGTTCTTCGAAGGAACACGAGTCTGGGTAGATCCAGTACGCCCCGAGGAGCGATCCCTCGAGGTCGTACACAGTTCCTTCCTCAAAAGGAAGGACTGTGACATACTGGGGTTCCCCACTTTTATAGAAGTCCACGATCATATACCCCTTTCGGGGCATAGTGATCGTGTCGGGAGCGGCAAGGTTGAACTTGTCACTCCCGCGGCAGGCCGCCGTCGCCTGGGTCGAAGTTGCGGTCGGCCTTGCGGCCTCCCGCGGTGGTGTAGAGGGGGTAGGCTCGCCCTCCTCCTGGGCGATGTTGATCGCCCAGGAAACCCCTCGCTCTCCCAGGTCAATGGCCTGGGGCACGCCCCAGGCCAAGACCCGGAGAAGCAAAACTATAACTAAGAAGATCGCCGCCGCCATTAAAGCGGCGACGAAAGCCCAGGTAATGAGTTTAACGGTGGGGAGGAGAATCCTCCTCCAAAACCACCGGAGCCCGATAAAGACGTGAGCAGAGATTGTGATTAAAACAAAGAGAAGAAAACGTAGTATCACCATTTTACTCTCCCTTTGTTAGCTTCCGCCAAAGGGCGGAAGGTGAAAAATTGGTAGATCTCCAATCAATTTTTGCCGGTTTCTTGGCCGCCGGCTTCTTCACCGGCGGTTTCTTGGCCGCCGGCTTTTTTGCCGGTGATTCGGTCTCTTCGGGGCTGACGCCCCTCAAGACCTCGTTTGCTAATATGTTTAGATCCTCAGGCGCTAGCCTGAGGATCTCCTCCTCCAACCCGGCATACGCCGGGTCTTTTGCAGCAATCGCTGCCGCCACTTTAGCCGGGTCCATCTTCATGTAGTCGATGAGCTTCGCCATTTCAAGCGCTCCTTGGGTTCAAACGCGGAATTCCTACTCTGGCACATATGCTACACCCAACTAGGTTGAGGTGGTGCACACGTGTCAGAAAGCGCGCAGTGTAGCTGTATATTGTTCCTGCCCTAAACAACATACATACACTACGCAGTTTCTGACACGATGTGCATTGCTTCTGTGCCAAAACTGCTAAAAATATAAATAGTTAACTGATAGACTATCCCACTGATCTTACTTTTCGCCTTACCTACTATTCGTAGCGCGGCTCAAAGAGCGATCTTAGCGGGATTGAAGTGCGTCTTGTTAAGGTGCTTTCGCGGTACACAAAGTACGGCGAAACACATCTTTCTAATTGCGTTTAGGGATAATAGTTGAGGATAAATAAAGTTAATTGAAGAGTTTGATGAGCTGCCAGCTATTATCTCCAAACACAATTTTTTAATTTTAAACTGCTTTCTTTCGGAGTATAAATCCGCTTAATGCTCCAGGCAGAAGTCCAATGAGAGTTAGCATCTCAGCTCCGGTCTTAGGCGTTTCCTGAACTTGAGGTAGAGGATAGATAGGCTGTCCGCCTTTGGTAATACTAGGTCTCTCAATACAAAGCTGTGCATTGTCTTGTGCAATTTTTCCCTCTGATTCTGCCTCAGCGCGATTGATTACACAGATAGGACTTTGGTCAGTTGGAAGCTGAGTGCTATCAACAATGCGTCCGCGCAAAATAATTTCTTTGGATTGACCAGGCTCAAGCTGATTAATAGTAAATGTGTAGGTATTATTGCTAAACGAACCACCGTTTCCAGATACATACATGACGTATTGAGGGAAAAAGTCACGCACTTGAATATTGGTGAGTGTTTTTGTCCCAGTATTGGTGACTATTAGCTTAAATGCTGTAGCTTCATTAGCTCTGTAGAGATTGTCATTTCTACCTAGATTCTCAACGAATACTTCCTGCACCTGACCACCTTTGGTTCGAGTCTCATCTGATCGAGGATCAAGCACCATTTTATTAATAGAGACAACACCAGGTTGTGATACTGGACCGCCGTATCCTGGTGCACCGTAAAGAGGAGCAGAGGGGACGCCATAACCAGTCGTATCAGCTACAACAGGAGTAACGCCCTTAAAAAGGAAGGCAACTGTTAAAAGTATGAAAAATGTTTGCGTTTTCATAGTATAGAAGCAACTCTAGTATTCAATGCCTCTCATCTATAATGCGCTGGACTATAACATATCTTATAGGATAAGTCAAGTCTCGTTTTTAATTATTACTATAAGATTAATGATTTTCCATTCTTGCATATGCCAGATTTTGGTAAGAAAAGACTTAAATTTTAAAAGTATTCTTACAAAAAATGGTCTATTATGCTGTAATCTTGATTGCTCTAGCAGAGTCAAAACTAATACAATTTAAAATTTGCTGAAACTTTGCAGCGAAGATATGTTAAGAAGAGGAAATTTTGCACGCTAAGTTTGAGAGATTAATACATTTCATATACAATGCATTGCTCTTTAGCTTCCAATTCGTTATGATTAACGGTATGAATACCATTGAAAAAAATCCTCAGCGCATTCTCTTGGAGATTCGCACATCGCGAACAGGTGAGGAGACGCCTGAGGCAATGGCTCAATTTCTTACCAATCTTTCCAATTTGCGCTTTAGACACCTGTTGCTCTTTAAACGAGGGATTCCTGTTAGCTTGGAGATAGCTATAATTGAGCAATTGATACATTTTTATGTAAGCGTACCTCCAGCATTTCAATCTTTTATAGAAAGTCAGCTTATTTCACAGTATCCTAAAGCATCAATTGTCAAAACAAAAGACTATCTACCTGAGATTTTAACGGATAAAACAGTCTTTCTAGGACAACTCAAGCTAGAACACGATTTTGTGTATCCTCTGCGTACTTTTGTTGATTTTAAAGAAGTTGATCCTTTATCAAGCGTGATTAGTGCTCTTTCTAAAAATCAAAAGGGAGATAAGGTATCAATTCAGTATCTTTTGTATCCTGTTGGCAACAGATGGCAGAGTATTGGCAAAAGTATTGCTAACTCCAAAACAACAGATAGCACTACAGGTTTGACAATTGCTAATCCTTATGCAAATCTGATAACAGAGAAAGTCTCCTATGCTGGGTTTAAAGTAGCCATTCGTATTGCCTCTGCCGCAGTATCTAAAGAACGCGCTTATCAATACCTTATTGAAATTGCCAATGCTTACTCATCGTTTAACAATCCATCAGGAAATAGTCTTAGGTTATATCGTCCTTATCTTTGGCAGAAAGATAGGCTCAAAAAAGCTATGCTTGATAGGTCGCGATATTTTATGCCTAGAAAGCAAATTCTTAATGTTTATGAGTTGGCAACGCTTTTTCATTTTCCCAATATGAAACTCTCAACAATTCCTAATATTGCCTGGCATCAGGTCATACTTTCAGATCCACCGGAGAATCTGCCAGTTGCTGAAGGTTTGACAGATGAGCAGAAGGCAGAGATTAATTTCTTCGCGCGAACGGAGTTTCGTAATAAGCCGACAGTATTCGGCATTAAAGCTGAGGATAGAAGACGACATTTCTACGTCATCGGCAAAACAGGTACTGGTAAATCAACTCTTATAGCCAATATGGCTATTGATGATATGCGCAAGAAGAGGGGATTTTGTATCATTGATCCTCATGGTGATCTGTGTGAGACGCTTCTTGATTATGTCCCTTCTTTTCGAGTCAACGATGTCATTTACCTTGATCCTTCAGAGCATAACTATGCTTTTCAACTTAATCCGCTTGAGGTGAAAGATCAGGCACAAAAAGAACTAGTAGTATCAGGGATTGTTGCAATTTTTAATAAAATCTTTGGCGATAGCTGGGGTCCTCGTCTTGAGTACATCTTGCGTAACACGCTTCAGAGTGTGATTGAGATGCCTAATGCCACTCTTTTGATGGTACCTGAAGCCCTTGCTAATCCTACATTTAGGAGGCGGATGATTAATCACTTAACTGATCCAGTGTTGCGATCCTTCTGGGAAAATGAGTTTGAAAAAATGACCGATAGATTGAGGATTGAAGCGATCTCACCAATTCAGAATAAAGTTGGTCAATTTATCTCAAGTACAGTTATTCGCAATATCATCAAAAATCCTAAATCCACTATTGATCTGCAGAAAGTAATGGATGAGGGTAAGATCGTTTTGATAAATCTTTCACAAGGGAAATTGGGTGAGGATAATGCTGCACTCTTGGGAGCGATGTTGATTACTAAATTTCAGCTTGCGGCGATGAACAGAGTCTATATTCCTGAGGAGCAAAGACGAGATTTTTATCTTTATGTTGACGAGTTTCAAAACTTTGCGACGTCATCATTTATAAAAATTCTTTCTGAGGCTAGAAAATATCGTCTGAATCTTCTTTTGGCTAATCAATATATAGGTCAAATACCAGAGGATGTGCGGCTTGCTATTTTTGGGAACTGTGGGACAATGATGACATTTTTAGTTGGTGCGGGAGATAGCCCCTATCTTGCTAAAGAGTTTGGTGAGAGATTTAAGGAGGAGGATATTCTCGCATTGGGCAACTATCAAGGGATTATCAAGATGATGATCAATGGTAGAACATCAAGTCCTTTTCTTTGTTACACACTTCCTTTGCCCAACAGTAGAACTCAAAATAGAGAAAAAGTTATCCGTTCATCGCGTGAGAGATATATGAAACCTGTCAAAAAAGATTCAATTGATTTGAGTTTTTTTAGAAAAAATCTCTCAAAGGAGAAAGAGAAAAAGTTAAAACAATCATTCTCTCCTCAAGATACTAATATAGTGAATTTTAAAGAGGATAGCAGACTATCGCATTCAGAGTAGAACTGGGTTTTCCTCATTTAACTTTTTTTCGCAGTACAAATCCGGCAAGAGTAGAGGTCATAAGACTAATAAGAGTTATTAAAGATGCTCCTGTACTGGGTGTTTTTTGTGCTTGAGGGGGAGTGTAAAGAGGCATTCCTCCTTTAGTCGTTAAAGGCTGAGGAGTAGGAGTTGAAGTAAAGGGAGCTGTTTTTTGAGGCTGTATGCAGAGTTGTGCATTATCTTGACTTTGTTCTCTGCCTACGCTTACTCTAGCTTGATTGACAACACAGATGAAATTGACTCCTTGAGGAAGCTGATCTGCTTGCGCTGTTTGAAGCAAAATATTGAGAGTTTTGGTTTCTTTTGGTTTTAAGCTTTGAATTGTTGCTTTTACAGTTTTGGTTTTACTGTCATACTGTCCATCACTTTTTACAAAGTTAATGTACTGCAAAGGCAGAAAGTCCTCAACTTTGATATCTTTTAGCTCACGATTGGAGGTATTAGTAACAAAAAGTCTTACTACAATAAGTTGATTTGGTGCATACTCATCAGAAGTAACATTTTCAACCAATGAGCTATCCTCTGGTAGAGGATCTTCTGACCGTAGAAGTCTGTCCGGAGAAAGTAACTTTTTATTGAGAGTGATATTATTACTTTGTTGACAGGATGTTGATCCTCCTCCCAAAATGGGTATGCAGGATTTTAGAATTTCCTCCCTCGATTCCGCTAGGACATTATCTGGGAAAAAGAAAAATGCGACGATGAAAATGATGATACCTACACGTTTCATTAGATTAGAGCAGGTGAACATGTTCAGAAGAATACCAGGCAGAATTGAGAAAGTCAATTAGATGAATAGCAGTACTCAGAAAGCTTAATATTTAGCTGGAAATTTTCTTCCTTGACAAAATGCTTAGGGTATGGTGTATAATACACTTGTCTTTTCAGATCTTCCTGCAAGACATATTTCCAAAACTAACTTACTACTTTCGTCTAACAAGCAACTTTTAGGTATTTCTTAAATGAGTTTTTGACCTTTGTTTGTTAGAAGTTAGAAGTGAGAAATACTACGTAACCTTTTTATGCCATATCGCAAATCTTCAAAATCCGATAATACATTATCCCAAACGGGTGCATCAGATGAGCTTAAGGTGAAAAAAAATAAAGATAGCTCTAACGAGCGCACAGAAAAAACTTCATCTCTTTCGGTTGATGACTTTGTTGGCACACCCCAAAGAAGTGAACAAACACTTAGAAAAACATCCTCTAAAGTAGCTGGTGATGGTATTTTTGGATACGACGATCCTCGACCAGATGAATCCTCGAGTACAAATTATGAGGAGGGTACAGAGTATAGAGGATATAGAAATGAGCAATATCAACAACAAATTCAAAGCGTTCCTACGGAAAGGGTTGTTGGTATTCTTGATATTCAGCCAGAAGGTCATGGATTTTTACGGCCAAAATTTGTTCCTTCCAATAAAGATGTTTACATATCGCAATCACAGATTAGAAGATTTGGGCTACGTCCAGGAGATGAGGTTGAAGGAATAGCCAGACCTCCTAAAGACAATGAGCGCTACTATGGCCTTTTGAAGGTTGAGAAGGTCAATGGAAAGCCGCCTGAGGAGTCGCTAAATAGGCCTTGGTTTGAGGATTTAACCCCTATTTATCCTAAAAAACAAATTGTTTTAGAGACAGGAAAGTTTCCTCTTTCAACTCGCATTATTGATTTAATTGCTCCTATTGGATTTGGTCAGCGGGGAATGATCGTCTCTCCTCCCAAAGCTGGTAAAACAACAATCCTTAAGGAAATTGCTGCTGGTATTGCTAAAAACTATCCTGAGGTTCATTTAATGGCAGCACTTATCGGTGAGCGTCCTGAGGAAGTGACGGATATAAGTATGTCTGTAAAGGGAGAGGTAGTTGCGAGTAACTTTGATGAGCCTCCAGAGCATCAAACACGAGTTGCTGAGATCACGCTAGAGAGAGCTAAGAGGTTAGTTGAACAAGGAAAAGATGTTGTAATTTTACTTGATTCTATCACTCGTCTTGCACGAGCCTATAATCTCTCAGTTGCTCCCTCTGGTCGAACTCTAACGGGAGGATTTGATCCTGCAGCACTTTGGCCTGCAAAAAGATTTTTTGGTGCAGCTCGCAATTGCGCTGAAGGAGGATCACTCACAATTATTGGAACAGCGCTTATTGATACAGGATCACGCCTTGATGATCTAGTTTATGAAGAATTCAAAGGTACAGGTAATATGGAGCTTCATTTGGACCGACGTCTTGCTGAGAGAAGAATATTTCCTGCAATCAATATTGAGCGCTCGGGTACACGCCAGGAAGAACTCATCCTTCCTGAAAAGTATTACAAAAAGATTGTCACCATGCGTCGTATGATGGATATGCTTAATCCAGAAGAGCGCACAGCCATATTAATAGATCAGTTGAGTAAGACTGAATCTAACGAAGAGTTCTTAGAAAATCTTGGCAAAGAAAAATAAGACAGAGAGTAAATTTGACTGTTTAGTTAAATTCTGTTAGTCTTAAATTTACCTTGTGTATGAAGCGATTACGACTAGAGCGTATCCCTGCCTGGTATAAAATAGCGCGTTCGCACTGTTTGGAGTTTGTTGATTTCTTCTTTTTTTATTACCTCAAAAGGAAAATTATTTTTGCCTCAATTACTTTTGAAAAGAATAAAAATCGTTTAGTTAAGTTATTTATAATAAAGCGCGGCCGTTACAACCGGCCGTTTTTGCATCTTACAACGATGTCTGTTTTGGGTGCAGGTGTTTTGATCGGACCCTACCTTGCTGATACTTATCCTCTTTTCCCAGCATCAGTTGTCAGTGTGGATCTTGCTCGTGCTGAAAATCACGAGCAAGAATCAATAGTTGTGGGTGAGGACGTGTTTGAGACTAAAAAATCCCAAAAGCCTCGCGATAGGGTGATTACTTATACTGTTCAGAAAGGAGACACGCTTTCATCTATTGCCGAGAAGTTTGGAATTTCAACAGAAACTATTAAATGGGCTAATGATCTCTCATCAGATAACTTGAATGTCGGAGATGAGCTGAAGATTTTACCTGTTTCGGGTATAGTGCATAAGGTGCAAAAAGGAGATACTGTTTATTCGATTGCTAAAAAGTATGATACAAACGCACAGAAAATCGTTGATTTTCCTTTCAATGAATTTGCCAATCCTGAGACCTTTGCATTGGTTGAGGGACAAATGTTGATTGTTCCTGATGGTATTAAACCAGATATCTCGCAGAGTCAACGCAATGTTATCAAACAGCAACAGCGTACATTCTTTGCTCAAGAGTCAGCTCCTGCTATCTCAGCTGGTGCATTTTTCTTCCCACTACCTAACAATACCGGAATTTCTCAGTATGCCTCTTGGTATCATATGGCAATAGATATCACAGCTCCTGTTGGCACTCCGGTTGTTGCTGCACATAGCGGTACAGTTACACAGGTTAGTATCGGCAGTTGGGATGGGGGATATGGTACTAATGTGTGGATCAGCGATGGACAAGGAACAGAGACACACTACGCACATATGAACACAATCAGCGTTTCTGTAGGGCAGAGTGTTATTGGTGGGCAAAGTGTTCTTGGTACCAGCGGTAATACAGGTCGATCAACCGGCCCGCATCTTCATTTTGAGGTCAGGAAAAATGGTGTACTCGTTAATCCACTGCTTTACCTTCGGTAATAGTTTAACTCTTTTGATGAGAGGGAGTAAAAGTTAATGATTCTGACACGATTTTGTCAGCTAGTTTTTTTGTCCTCACGGCTTTTTATCTCTCATCTCGATCTTCTGTTATTCATCTCGATCTTCTTTTCGTCATCTCGAACGAAGTGAGAGATCCCCATCACTCCTGAGAAAGAGCCTGGAGGGGATTTCTCCTCACTTCGCTCGTCGAAATGACAACAAGTAAAGTGTCGTCGAAATGAAATTTAAAAGTCCGTCGAAATGACAAGTTAGATGTTCGTAAAGGATACAAAAGTATGAGATTGCTTCGCTTCGCTCGCAATGACGGTGTTAAGTACTAAATGCTCGCAATGACGTATAAATTCTGTCAAAAGACAATATTATCACCACCCGCAGGATTAAGAGTATAAAAGTGCTTCTCTTCGTCATTACTAGACCACGAAGTGGCGAAGTAATCTCATCTTATATTTGAGATTGCTTCGCTTCGCTCGCAATGACGGAGCAAAAGCCCAGCAATGGACGGTGTTAAGTACCCAAATGCTCGCAATGACGTTTAAGGTTTGTAAAAATGACAAATAAATTTCCTGTCGAAATGACAGTTTAAGGTGTCGTGAAATGACATTTTAAAAGTTTAAAGGTCTGTCAAAATGACAGGTTTAAAGAACTTCAAATACAAGTTTAAAAGACGTGGGAATGACAGTTTTAGAAGTCCGTGAGATGATAATCTTATATTAGTCTATGACAATAGACAGTCTCTTGCAATCATGCGAAAAAAATGTAGTAAAATAATATATCTTAAAATATGAAGAAGGTTGTTCTGTTAGGTTTTTTTGTCTCTGGGATGGTAATAGGAATACTGCTTGCGAGTGTTCGTTCTCAATCACAAGGTCTCTCACGACAGATTCGTCAAGGAGGATATTCTTTGATAAATCCACTTCTTGAATGTGAAGAGTCTCCACAGAGAAAAAAAGAACTCATAAATATTGAGCATAAACTTAAAGAAAAGGTGGAGCAGATGAAACAACAAAGCAATATCTCAGAGATGGCTGTATATCTTCGAGATTTAAATAATGGTCCATGGATCGGGGTGGATGAGGATAAAAATTTTTCACCTGCAAGTCTTCTTAAGATCCCTGTGATGATCGCGTATTATGCTGAAGCTGAACGTAATCCTTCAATACTCAACCAAAAGGTTATTTATACTGGTACTACTAATTTCAATGCCAATGAAAACATCAAGCCTAGTAATGCCATTGAAAAAGGTAAAGAATACACGATTAACGAGCTAATAAGGCGCATGATTGTTTATTCAGATAATGATGCAATGGCTATTCTTGTTGAAAAGTTGCCCTTATCTATCCAAGATAAAGTCTATCAGGATTTAGGATTAACGATACCCGGAGTCAAGGGTCTTGAGGATTTTATGACAGTTAGAGAGTATGCATCTTTTTTCCGTATTTTGTATAACGCTTCTTATCTTTCAAGAGAATACTCACAAAAAGCACTTGAGCTTCTGAGCGAAGTCGATTTTGATAATGGCATTCGTGCAGGAGTTCCATCTAAGATACGTGTTGCTAATAAATTTGGGGAGAGGAATTTTCAGGGAAGAAAACAGTTGCATGATTGTGGGATAGTTTATTATCCGAATAACCCGTATCTACTATGTATAATGTCTCGAGGAGATGATTTTTCAGAAATGGCACAGAGTATTAAGGAGGTTTCAGCATTAGTTTATAGAGAGTTTGATAATCTGTATAGGTAAAAGTAAGTGTGGACTCGAGGAGATTTGAACTCCCGACCTCAGCAATGCGAATGCTGCGCTCTACCAGCTAAGCTACGAGCCCAAAATAGATATTGTTATATTATAACTTAAACTTCTGAAGTATTTCTAAGTTGTGGAGTTCTCCAGTTTTGTAGCTTCTCAAGTGATTAGAAAGATTAATGCTGTCAATAACTTTTATTATTTTTGCAAATATTATAAAATGATAAAACTTCTTAGGGCTCGTGGTATACCGGTAACACGCTTCCATGGCATGGAAGAGTAGGCGGTTCGATTCCGCTCGAGTCCACACTCCCTCAGAGGTGAAACCCCTAATCCAAGGACAACATAAAAATTATGTTTATATTGTATTATCAATCTTTTTAGAGGTGAAACCTCTAATACTCTCTTTAATATTTTTTACTCTGTAGGTGATGGGGTGGGAGTTGGAGAAGGATTTTGTGTTGGTGTAGGAGTGATTAATGCTTTAGGAGGAGCTGGTATTTCAGCTTTTTCTTTTTGCTCAGGAAGCTGTGTCCTTGGTTGATTTACACTCAAATCACCCTGTTGATTTTGTTGATTGGATTGATTTGATGCTTGTTGCTGAGCAGCTTGTCCTGATTTAATTTTATTTTGTAAAGCTTGAATTTCATTTTTGATGCGATCGGAGTTGGCTTTATCATTCGCAACTAACTGCTGGACTATTTGATATGCTTGAAGTGCGTTTTGTAGATCACCTTTATTTTCCAGAGCATGTCCTAAGTTGTAGTATGCATTAGCATAGTCAGGTTTGAGATTAACTGCTAGCTGGAATTGTCTTTGTGCTTCATCCCAAGCTTGGAGTTGATAATAAATACCTCCGAGATTGATATATTGTTGAGGATTTGATGGATCCAGTGTTACTGCTTGTTGAGCAGTAAGGATAGCAAACTGTTCTGCATTTTGTCCAAATCCGATTAAAGAGCGATAGATTTCAGAGAGGTTATTCCAGTTAAGTGCTGTTTGAGGAGAGATGGTGATGGCTGATCTTCCCGCTGTTATAGCGCGCTGAATTGAGTTGATAATATCTTGTTGCACCTCAGCGCTGGGTGATGCACCTTGAGGTTGATTGGCAGCAATAGCATTGGCAATTCTAAGGTTGAGTCGTGAGAACTCTACATGATAGAAGTCTTCATAAGGAAATCGTTGAATAGCTTGAGCTTGTGCAGTAAGCGCTGCTCTGGCGTCATTTTTTCTGATTGCATCATAGGATCGCTGGAAGGTGACATTAGCAATTGCGTATTGTACAGAAAAGAATCCAACATATCCAATAAGAGCTAGCAGTATAACTACAAAGGCAAAAGGAAGTATCTTGCCATATCTGGTATTGACTCTATCATGAGGTGCTCTCTCACCCTCAGGTTGAGCTAGAATGAGGCCGTGTTTAAGTGCTACAAAGTAAAATTCAAGATCAGCATAACGAGATGGTGCATGAAGAGCTCTGAGTGCAACGAAAATTGCAAGCAGGATGAAGAAAAGGGCTTGCAGATTAAAGGAGAAGGGAAGCAAAAAGGCAGCAGCTATAGCTAGAACCAGAGGGAGGAAGAAAGATCGTTCTTTGATAAATCTATAGACAATAAAGAGAAATGATCCTAGACCTAATACCCCTGTTGTCGCAAGAAGTTCCAATACAAAGCTACTTGATCGGAAGAATGTTAATGACCAAAGATTAGGATTGGTATTGTAGGTGGCCTGCTTGAATCTTGTAAAGTCTGTGAAATATGTTCCATATCCTGAGCCAAAAAGAAAACCTTTTAATACTCGTCCAGTATCCTGTGAAATTGCTGCAAATGCTGTCTGAAATCCTGTAGCTAAGGGCAATATAAGAGGTTTTGCTGATGTAACGAGTTGATATACTGTTACTCCTAAACCAATAAGAAGAACGGCTGATGCTATTGAAAATGCAATAGTAAGAGGTGTTACTGTATTTTTTCTTTGTGTAGGATCACCAAAAATTTCAGACGCTTTTTTATTAAAAAATGGGCTAATCATTGGCCACGCGATATAGCCAGCAAGTGGGAGAATTAAAGCTGTAAAAATTGCTTGATCGAGTAGAGATCCTAATGTACTAAATGTTTGAACATGAGTGTAATCAAAAGGCAAAAGATATATCTTAAAGAAAGCAAGTACTGAAAGAATTGTCGATGCTGCAGTTCCTAATACTAAGCTTGACACAAGAAAAAGAATAGATTTTTCATTCTGTGCAAGGTTTTGAATAGCAAAATATAAGAGGATAACAAAGAGCATTGGGACAAAACTGACAAGCGCATCATATCTATTAACAGCTAATAATGCCGATACTAGAAGTGAAACTAAAAAGAGGAAAACTGGCAGATCAAAAGGAGAAGTTCGGAGTCTAACTTTACCTTCGATAATCATTCTTACTCCCAGAAGGACAACTGAGATGGCAGCTGCTCCTGCCAGTAATATTTGTTTGGGTAAAATAAATGCATCAGTAGTCAGAATAGTAAAAAGAAGAGGAAAAGCCAAAAAACTTATCCCTAACACAAAAAGCGATACATTTTCTAGATATGAGAGAATCTCTTGTTTTGAGTTTTTTGCCATGAATCCAGCGTATCAGTTGAGTTTTGTTTTTGTCAAGAAGAGAAATTAGAGGTGAAACCTCTATTTCAAAAAAGCATA
>FWPU01001962.1_pt1 | contig 55748 bp, 41 predicted proteins | sample 2228361 | NCBI WGS metagenome assembly FWPU01 (sample SAMEA103939777, study PRJEB20133) | metagenome | reverse complement strand
CAGAAAAGCCGGCAACCGATCTTTCACCGAATGCCATTTCTCAAGTTTGATGCGGTAATCTGACCAGCATTCCTCGCCAGCACGATTGGTGGGGTCTAAGGGGTGAAAGGTCTGCAAGACCAAGGCGTGCATCGTTTCAGGGGTGGGGTAACAGCGTTCGCAATGCAGGTTTGCAGGGTTAAAGCGTTCGAGGAAAATTTGGTAGGCTGCTGCGCCTAGCACCGTGGCGAGGGCGATTTGTGTGCCGTGCAATGCCAGCGATTTGCCCCGCACCTCGTTTTGTAGGTCTAAAGTGTGCGAAACGATGTGTTCGAAACCCGATAATGGCGCCGTGGCATGGGAGAGCGACATGGCGATGCCGCCTAAGGTGATCAACTTGGCTAACAAAGCCATTGCTTCGAGCGAACCATTGCGGATACCCTCTGCATTTTGCATGAGCAATTCATCTAAGGGCCCCATTAATAATTCTGGGAGGGGAGTATAGGTTTCATCCATGCCTAAGCGGTAGGCAAGATACCAATCTGCCATACTGACAAAAACCGCTAGGAGATCCCCGACACCGGCGATGGTCATCTCGCGGGGTGCGTCGCGCAGGGTCTCTAAATCGCAGATCAGCGCATCAGGGTACCGTGAATCCAAGGTTCGTTTGACGCCTTCAATCAATGTCGGCGCCATATTGGAGGTATAAGCACTGACGCTATTGGCTGTTTGATAGACGAGATAAGGGAGATGGGTGCCATGTTCCTGATCGAAAAGATAGCAAGCATGTTTGGCAATGTCGGTTACCACTCCTGACCCCACCGAGACGACAGCCTTCTCAGGGGTTAAGTGCTCTTTGACTTGAAGGATGTGTGGCATGTCCGTATGCACTTGCCCGCTATCATCGGGCTGTAAAATACAGGTTTCTACCTCCCAACCAGCTTGTTGCAAAACCGAAAGGACGAGCGCTTTCAGATCATCTTCATTGCGGCGCATGGGGGTGGTGTCCATGACTGCCACAAGGGGTTGATCGACGCTGACACCGATCGCCTCGAGGACTTCTTTAATCCGAAAGAGGGCATTCGACTCGATTAACATGCAGCGCAAACCAACTTCTTCTCCAGGAGGAAAACCCGGCAAGCGGCGAATTTTATCCCAGAAGCGTTCATTTTCTGCAGGATCATAAGCTAGGAGCATTTTGACCTCTCTTCAGCGTGATTTAGGCTTGCGATTGGAGTTTAGAAAGTTCTTCGGCGACTTCTCCGAGATTCTCAAAGATGAAATCTGGCTGGAAGGGGGAGGATTGGACATCCTCCAGTTTTGTTTCGCCACTCAGAACGAGTAGGGTGGTAATATTGGCTGCTTGCCCAAGAGCAATATCGGTGTAGAGACGGTCGCCGATCATGGCTAAATTTTGTGAAGGAATTTGGAGCTTGTTGGCTAGTTCATCGATGATCTGGCGATGAGGTTTACCGATAATCCGGTCGGGTTCGCGTCCGGTGGAGGCTCTGACAAAGGCAATGATGGCGCCAATATCTGGCAAGTACCCCCCTTCGGTGGGGCAGTTGAAATCAGGATGGGTGGCGATATAGGGCAGGCCTGAACGCACGTAGTCGCACAGACGATGCAGCTTGTGGTAGGTTAGGGTGGTGTCGAATCCTACAACAACGATTTCGGCATCTTCTTCGACTAAAGTGATGCCAAACTCACGAAATTCTTGCTCCAAAGCCGGGGTGCCGACTAAATAAATCCGTTTGCCTGGGTATTCCCGTTTTAGAAAGCGAGCGGTTGCCTCCCCGGAAGTGAAGACCTTTTCGGAGGAGAGGGGGAAACCCATGGCGGTGATTTTTTGAGCGTAAGCACTACCCCGATTGGAGGAATTGTTGGTCAGGAAAACGAAATCGCGGTTTTGCTGTTGGATGACTTCCATGAAACGGAGTGCCCCGTCTAACAGGCGGTTGCCGAGATAGAAGGTGCCGTCCATATCGAGAAGAAAACAACGAATCGAAGCGAGGGATTTTTGGCTCATGTGTTTTTGGCAGCCTCTTCGAAGACGGGCAACAAGGCAAAATAGGCTGCCCGATAGGTTTGATACCGCTGTGCATAGATGGCGGCGTTCTCGGGTTGGGGATAGCGGGTCTCGATCACCCGAACGCAACGATCGCAAGCTTCGTCTAGGGACTGAGCCAAGCCGGCGCCGTGCAAGGCAAGGATGGCTGCCCCTAAGGCGGTCGTCTCCACTGTTTGGGTCAGGGAGACGGGCACGCCAGTGACGTCGGCTTTTATCTGCCGCCAGAGAGGGCTGCGCGCCCCGCCTCCTACAGCGCGAATCTCTTCTACCGCTAAGCCGATTTCTTTCATCCGATCGACGATATCGCGCAGACCATAGGCAGAGCCTTCTAAGACGGCGCGGGCAAAGTGAGCGCGGGTATGGGTCAGGGAGAACCCGAGAAAAACACCGCGAGTGGCAGCGTTCCAGGTCGGCGTAACCGAACCCATCAGGCAGGGCAAGAGAATCAGCCCATCGCTGCCTGGAGGGATCTCCTCCGCCATGCGGTCGAGCAGTTCGTACGCTTCGCCTTGTAAGTTCCGCGCTGCTTCCACTTCGGCTTGACCGAACTGATCGCGAAACCAACGGTAATTCCCTCCCGAGACAAAGCCTGGATTTTCTAAAAGCCAGTAATCCGGGTGGGCGTGACAATGCGTCTCGACCAGACCGCTCTCATCGAAGAGGGGCACTTCAGCAACCGCACAGACCGGCTCGGCAGTTCCGGTGATGTCGCAAACCATCTTGGGGCGTATCACCCCTGCGCCGAGGCAGGCTGCATGTTCATCTCCACAACCAAGGACGATGGCAGTCTTCGGCAATAAGCCCACTTCGGCGGCGATTTCAGGGCGAAGGTTGCCAATGACCTGATTTGCCGGGTAAATGGGAGGCAAGCGATCGATTGGAATATCGAAGATGGCGCACAATTTCTCCGACCAAACGCGTTGGCGGATGTCCATTAAGAGCATTGAAGAGGCGTTGGAATAATCAATGCCCAATTCGCCGCTTAAGAAATAGGCGATGTAACTGCCGGGCATGAGAAAATAGCGGGCGCGTTCAAAGAGATGCGGATGCTCGTCTGCTAACCAGCGGATCTTTGGAGCTACGTGATACGGATCGAGATTCAACCCGCTAAGCTCGAAAATTTGCTTAGCCGAATGGGATTGCTTTACTTTTTCCGTCTGCGCTACCGCACGGCGGTCCATCCAGATGATTGCCGCATGGAGGGGCGCGCCATCTTGATCCACTGCCACATAGCCGTCTACTTGGGCATCAAGGCCGATCGCCAAAATCGCTTCTTTGGGGACACCGCTCTCGATAATGACTTTGGCGATGGCTTCTTTGGTGGCCCTTTCCCAATCCCGTGCGTTTTGCTGCGCCCAGGTGGGTTGAGGATACTCGATGGGATAGTCCGCTGCGGCTTCGGCGACGATTTCACCACTTTCGGAAAGTAAGATTGCCTTGACGGATTGAGAGCCAACATCGCAACCGATTACAAAGCTCATGGAAGCCCCGTTGTTTCCAAATCTTTTCGCTATAGATATTTGGATAAGTCGTTCTCTGAGGTTTGAGCCAACCAGTCGCTTACTGCTTTCACATTTTGAGTGAAGTCTCCGCCAGGCACAAACTTGCCTTCGAAGAAGGCACCGCCAATGGTGAATCCCCAAGCTCCAGCTTCCCAAATCTCGGCGATACGCTGGAAGCTCGCCACGCTGCCGGCGGAGACAATCGGCACATGAGTGGCGGCAACCACCTCTTTCAAGAGTTGGCGGGCGTCACCGACATAGCGATAGGCAAGCAAATCCATCCCATCCACGCCTTTGGCTTCGAGTTGACGGGCATGGTTGACAATCTCTTCGATGCTGCCGTCCAAGATCGAGGGGTGAGAATGAACGTGCCCTGGAAATGGGTAATATTTGACCGGTTTATCTTTCAGATATTCATGGATGGAGTCAAAATATACCGTGCCCATGAGAATATCGAAGCCGGCTTCTACGGCGATCTGCGCGCCGCGCAAGCCCTCTTCTTCGGATAGGCTAACCACCTCGAGGTAGGTGACTTTGCCGGCATCTTTCATACGACGGACGAGTTCTTTCATCTGCTCGGGCGGTAGTCCCACATCCTTAAAGCCCCAATGTCCGACGGGCAGTTCTTTGCTTTGCTCAAAGAGTTGCAGGGCATTGCTGACCGTGACGTCATTATGGGTCAACATGACAATTAATTCGGGTTTCATCGTTTTTTTCTCCTCTTGATGAGTTTACTGGCTTAGCCCTTGATGGCGCCAAATGACAGACCGCGCACCAATTGGCGTTGCAGGGCAAAGATCAGGAAAGCCACCGGCAAAGACGCCGTGGTTGCTAAGGCGCAGACTTCACCCCACAAGGTACCATGCGGGCGGATTAGAGAAGGAATTTGAGAAGCCACCGGGCGAGTAGCATCGCTGGTCAGGATCAAGCCATATAGAAATTCGTTCCATGAGAAGATGATCGAGAAGAGGGCCACGGCAACGATTCCCGATTTGACCAGTGGCAGTACGGCATACACGAACGTCTCCCAGCGCGAGTAGCCATCGGTCATCGCTGCGGCGTCGATCTCTTTGGGGATGTCGTCAAAGAAACTGCGCATTAACCAGATCACAAAAGGCAAGGTGAAGGTGCAGTGGGCTAGGATTGGCGCTCCAAATGTGCCGAGCAGTTTGGCACGTGCGAAGAGAACGTAGAGGGGTAGAGCTAAAACCACTGCAGGTGCCATACGGAAGGTCAAGATCATGTAGAACCAGCTCTCCTTGCCAGGGATGGGAAAGCGTGAGAAAGCATAGGCGGTTGGCACCCCGATGACGATACACAGCGAAACTGCTGAAACCGCAACGATCAGCGAGTTGACAATCAGCCGCCAATACCCTTTGTTAATGACCACTTCGATGTAATTGTTCAGCGTGGGCGTCCAGAACCAGACAATATTGGGGCTCATGATCTCTGCTCTGGTTTTGAAGCCGAGGCTGAGCACCCACAGCCAAGGGAATAGAAACAACGCCACCAGCAAAGCGGTCAACAGATAGGAGAGCCAGGTGAGCAAGCGCCTTGAACTGATTAGGGACGATTTTGGAGGACGAGAGATAGGATTAAGAGTTTGAGCTTCGACGGACATCGTTTTCTCTCCTTTCTATTGAGCAGCCTGCCAGCGTTGCAAGGCTTTGTAGAGATACTCCACCAGAATCGATATGAAGACAAAGATCACCATGATCAGGGCAGAGCCGTAGCCGAAATCCCAAAAACGAAACGTATGGCGGTAGGCATAAACGGCCACGGTTTCCGTAGCTGTTCCCGGTCCGCCGCGCGTCATGACCCAGATGATGTCAAAGATTCTAAAAGCATCGATGACGCGGATGAGCAGTGCAACCACAAAGTAAGGCCAGAGCAGGGGCATGGTGACTCGAAAGAAAGTCTGAATTGGGTTTGCCCCATCTACCTGGGCAGCTTCGTAGGGTTCCTTTGGCAGTGCCAACAGCCCGGCAGTTAAGATCACCGCAATGAACGGCGTCCACTGATAGGTGTCGACGGCAATGACGGCCGGCAAGGCGGTTGATGCGTTTCCTAACACTGAACCTTGTACAAGTCCCCATCTTCTGAGAAGCTGGCCAATCACACCGAAGTCGGGGTTGAGCGTTAAGACGCCAATAAGACCAATCACCACCGGCGTCAGCAGGGTCGGCAAAAGCATAATCGGAATGATAATGCGGGCTCGTCTCACAGCTCCAGAGATCAACAAAGCCATTCCCAAACCAAGCGTCCCTTGCAGTACAATGGCAGGGACAAGATAGAGGAAGGTAACTCGGAAACTATTATAGAAGTCGTTATCAAAGACCAGTTTGCGGTAATTGTCAACTCCAATAAACTGCCCGACGGAATCGGATAAAGTGAAACTAAATGAGCGAAAGCTAAAGGTCAGGGCAGTGACAAAGGGAATAAGGATGATCACCAGAAACAGAATCGCTGCTGGTAGTACCCACCATAAAATATATCTACGACTACTCATTCTTCCAACTCCTTCGATAGAGACATCGTCAATGGCTAATCGATCCGTAATTGTGTGCGCGGATCGAAGAAGTGACAGTCTTGTACGTCAAAACTTAACCCAACGGCCTCCCCCCGATTAGGGGCATCTTGGGTGTTCATCTTGACCCGCATCTCATGGGAATCCATGATCACCGTTAAGATAGAAGTCTCTCCAAGCACTTGTACGTACTTTACCTGTCCGCGCAGCAAGGCTTTATTACTGGAGGGCGATACTAACTTAATGTCTCGCGGGCGCACGCCGACCAGTAAGTTCTTTTCCAAATCGATCGAAGTTACTTTTGAGCGAGTGGCTGGCGGTAGGGGTAATTTTGCCAAGCCAAAGAGATTGATCGCTTCCCCTTCCACTTCCGAATGGAGGATGTTCATCGGAGGATCCCCTACAAAGCGGGCTACAAACACATTTGCCGGACGGTGGTAAATTTCGGTTGGCGAACCGACTTGTTCGATTTTGCCTTCGTTGAGGATCGCCATTTTGTCAGCCAACGATAACGCTTCCAGTTGATCGGGGGTTGTGTAGAGCGTGGTGATACCCAGTTCGAGTTGGATACGGCGAAGTTCGCCACGCATTCGATGGCGCAATTTGGCATCGAGGTGAGCGATCGGTTCATCGAATAAATAGGCTTTGGGTTTCCGAACCAGAGCTCGTCCGAGGGCAACCCGTTGTCTTTGCCCGCCTGATAGTTGACGGGGTAAGCGATCGAGAAGTTCTTCAATGCCCAATAACTTGGCGACTTCTTCCACCCGTGCTTGGATTTGCTGTTCGCTCCATTCTTTTTTGCGCAAGGGAGCGCGCAACGGAAAGGCGAGGTTTTCACGCACCGTTCGTTGTGGATATAGGGCATAGGTCTCGAAAGCAACCGCTACATCGCGTTGATTGGGCAGTAAATCGGTAATATTCTGGTCGTCCATGTAGATCTCACCCCCATCGACTTTTTCGACACCCGCAATCAACTTAATTGTGGTTGTCTTTCCTGCCCCAGCCGGACCGAGGAGACAGAAGAATTTTCCATCCTCGATTTCCAGGTTGATTGCTTTAAGGGCTTGGATTTCTCCGCCTTTATATTGTTTGGAAACACTTTTCAGGGTTATCTTTGCCATAGTTCTCGACCTCGTTCCTGAGCAGCCTCTCAATAAAGCAGATTGACTTCTTCTTGCCGATCAAATAGGTGAATGGGTTCATTGAACTTGAGGTAAACCGTCTCATCCGGGTGAGCGAAGAAGTCGGGAGCAACCTCAATCAAGAACAGTTCATCGGTGGCAAGAAGAACGGACAGCAAGGTACGATCGCCTTGAGGTTCGGTTACATAGACTTTTGCGGCAAACGAGTCTTCCGTGGGGGTCATACTGACCGAAATATTTTCGGGACGGATCCCTAATTGAACCTGTGGGTCGCCTTGGTAATCCTTGAGTTTTTGTGCGGCTTGGATTGATAGCTTTACTTTGAAGGATGGCGAGACAACATAAAAATCACCGTTTTCGCTGGATAACTCACAATTGGCGAAGTTCATTGGCGGTTCACCGATAAAACCACCCACAAATTTGGTGTGGGGCTGGTTATACACCTCTTTGGGGGTGCCTACTTGTTGCAGTTTACCCAGATTCATCACGGCAATTCGGTGTGCCATTGCCATGGCTTCCACTTGATCGTGAGTGACATAGATCGTAGTGGTGCCAAGTTGACTGTGAAGATCGACCAGTTCTTCTCTCATCCGAGCCCGCTGACGGGCTTCAAGGTGCGAGATGGGTTCATCCATCAGTAGGACGGCTGGTTGGCGCACAATGGCGCGCCCGATCCCGACCGCCTGCATTTGACCGCCGCTCAAGCCGCGAACTCGCATGGGGAGCAGATCGGAAATGCCCAAAAAATCCGCCGCCCAGCGCACCTTGCGATCTATTTCCTCTTGGCTCATCCCCCTTAAGCGCAGCGGAAAGGCAATGTTCTCATACACATTTAAATAGGGATAAAGGGCATAATTCTCGAAGACCATTGCCACGTTTCTTTCGCGCGGTTCTAGATCGTTAACCAATACATCATCGAACCACATCTCGCCTTTGGAGATCTTTTCTAAGCCGGCGATCATCCGCAACGTAGATGACTTTCCGCAGCCTGAAGGTCCAAGCAGGGCAAACAGCTCGCCATCTTCGACGCGGATGCTCAAATCTTCAACCCCGATGACATTGCCTTCATAAATTTTCCAGATGTTCTTAAGTGTCAAGACGGTCATGATTGCCTCCTATTGGACATCGATGCCTTGGGGTTGCTCTGGTTGGGCATTGAGCGGCTGGGTCTTGTGCTTTTTGAAGGGATTGAATAACCAGAAGAAGACAATGATTGCCCACACAACCCAAACCCCCCAAATGGTGATGTATTGTTCAATAAAACGCAACCAAACTAACATCAGGATGAAGAGTAATCGATATGCCCAGGTAATCTTATCGCCGATATTCATATCGGGCTCCTTTCGACCGCAAAGTAAGATAAAGAACCAAAATACTGGCGGAGGGACGCAACCATTGGTACGTCCCTCCTGACATTGGTTATGTTATTGGGATGGAAGGATGGATTTCAATTCTTTCTCCATCTCTTGCAGGGCAACTTCTGGGGTCACCTCACCGGTGAGAGCCCGATTGACCCACAAAATGATTGCCTCCGTCAAACGTTCTTCTTCTGGGAAAGTGGGTTTGGCGATGATGCTAACCGAAGTATCTCCCGTGAGTGGGTTGATAGCGTTTACATAGCGTTCTGGAACACCTACGCCGCTGGGATCACCCACTTTGCGGACGCTGAGCACGGTTTGGCCGGCGGTTTTCAGGTAAACTGAGGTGGGGACATACGGAATCGCCAGCACTCCTGGATCATCATAGGTCGTGATGAGCGCCGACTGTCCACCCAGTTTCATTTGCGCAATTTGGATTTCTTTGCCCATTGCCCACTGGACGAAGAGCCAAGCTAATTCGGGCTTTTTGGAGCTGGTGGGGATGAGGTAATCCCAACCCTCGATTTGGGTCATCTTGTCTTTTTTGATCGGCACGCCGCTGTAGGCGATCTTGCCGGCGGCTTTGGATTGCTCCGGGTCTTCGACGGCGAAAGCAGCATCATCCCATTGAATAGCCATGGCGACCAAGCCCGATTGCTGAGCGGCTTGCTTCTCATCCCAGGTTGAACTGAGCACGCCAGGCGGGGCATATTTGAGGGATTCGATGATCAATTTCAACGCTTCGAGATTTTCGGGGGAGTTGACCACTACGGGGCCATACGAATCGCCGCGGTTGTCCGGCAGGGCGATATCCCGTCCGCCGAAGGAATAGATGACGTTCAGGAAGTCGTACCAAGCTGTGACATGGCGGGCGCCGCCCCAAGTGTGGCCATAGACATCATAGGTCAATGTTTCGCCGGCTAACGTCTCTCCAGCCTTGCGGGTGAAGAACTCGGCTACGTCCATGTATTCTTCCCAAGTCACGGGCGGAGAGGGCAGGTCGTAGCCGTATTTCTCTTTGAAGGCGGCTTGTTCGTCGGGATGGTCAAACCAGTCGTAGCGATACCACAGGTACATGCTGATGAAGTGGAAAGGCAAACCGTACACCTTACCCTGATAGGTGTTGGTCTCGCGGAACCATTCTGTGTTGAGCAGGGAGCCTTCGTAGCTGAAGTTGGGATCGCGCAGGGCAGGATTGTTGTAAAACTCATCGATTGGGCGTAACCAGCCGCTGTTGACCAACTTGCCTAAGGCGCGGTGGGGTTGAAGGACGACATCATAGACCCCGGTCTGTCCAGCAAAGTCCAAGGTTACTTTTTCGACTGCCTCCTCATGACCGAGCCCTTCGATGATCACCTTAGTGCCGGTGATCTCCTCGAATTGGCCTTTGAGTTGCTCGAGCGCTTCAAGGGGTGGAAGGGCTTCGCCGATCAAACGCAGCGTTTGACCTCGCCAAGGTTTGGCGGCTTCAGCTAACGACCATTCGCCGCTGGGGCCTTCTTCGACAACTTCGGGGGTTTGGACTTGTGGGGTAGGGGTAGCTGCCGGCGCACATGCACCGAGGATCAGCGATCCGATGATAAAAATGGAAAACCAAATGGTTGCCTGACGGTACATCTATCTGCCTCCTTATCTCTTTCTAAAGCTTAAATCATGGTTTGATTAAAAATGAAAGATAGAAAACATAATCATTTTTCGATCGGTGCACCTCCTCATTTGGCATATAGACTGTTTCTCAGATCACTCTTGTTTCACGATAACAATAACGTTAACGGCGTCGGAAGATCGTGAATGTGCTGTATTCAGCCAGATGATATTCATAAGACAACAGCAAGGGCTCACGATTGCGGCTGTAATCCAATTGTTCCATGTAAAGTACCGCAGAGCCTTTTGGAATCTCTAGTTCGAATTGACGGATGAATTGGGTATCCGCTATGATGGGGCGTAGGCGGGTGATGCCATAGTCGATGGGTTGATGGAGGTCTTCTTCGAAAATGCGGTAAAGAGAGATTTTATGACACAGCAAATCCTTGAGGGTTTCTAAGTCGAGGTGTGAAGTCCCTTGGTTGAGCAGGTTGGCTCGAAAGATGTCTAGGGAAGCGACCACGGGTTGTTCGTCAGCGGTTCGCACGCGGCGGATGAAGACTAGGCTGGTCTCAGCACCGACTTGAAGACGGGAGGCATAATCGCCTTCGGCGGGGATGATGCGACAGTCCAAGAGGCGACAGTCAGGGCGGTGTCCGAGGGATTCAATCAGGGCAGTGTAGCTGAAGTTGAGGTCGAGCCGGTTTTCGAGCATCGGCGTTTCGCTGACAAAGGTGCCGATGCCTTGCCGTCGCCAGAGCAACCCTTGCTGTTGGAGGAGACTGAGCGAAGCGCGCACTGTGCCGCGGCTAACCCCCATCGCTTCGGCAAGCTCGAGTTCGTTTGGTAAGCGCGAGCCGGGCGGTATTACGCGGCTCTCGATCATTTCGCGTATTCGGTTGGCCGTCAGAATAACTAGATTGTCCTGATGGGGAGGCAGAGGTTGGTTGAAGAGTTCTAGCGTAGCACGTTCTTCGGTCATTAGGGGTTTTCGTTAGAACGAACCAATGAACAGTTGTCTAATGTATAATGTTTAATGATTGACAATATATTAGCAGATTTATGCCCACAAGTCAATCCCTTTTGCGAAAAATTTTTGGACTTTTCTATTCCTACACTTTGCTGACTCGAGGGTTTGGAAAGTGGAGACCATCTCCCCTGCAAATTTAACACTTTTTGGTATACTCCATATATCCCAAACAAGGAGTTGCGCCTATGAAAGTGTCCGTCTTGCAAGAGAACTTGGCTCATGGTTTGAGCATCGTCTCGCGTGCCGTCTCGCCGCGTACCACCCTGCCTGTTTTGGGCAATGTCCTGGTTGCCACCGACGAAGGCCGTTTGCGGCTTTCAGCCACCAATCTTGAGTTGGGGATTACCTGCTGGATCGGAGCGAAGATCGAAGAAGAAGGTTCAACCACCGTGCCGGCGCGAACTTTTAACGAGTTGGTCAGCACCCTTCCAGCCCAAACCGTAGAGATGTCCTTGAACCTGCGCACACAAACGCTCAATGTGCGTTGCGGCTCTTCGGAGACAAACCTGAAGTGCATCGATGCCCAGGAATTTCCCCCCATGCCAGCGTTGGACTGGGAGGATGGGATTGAGTTAAACGTTGCCGAATTTAAAGAAATGATCCAACAGGTGGCTTTTGCGGCTTCCAAAGACGAAGCCCGCCCTGTGCTAACCGGTGTGCAGATGACCGTACAAGGACGTCGCATCGCCTTGGCGGCTGCAGATGGCTTTCGACTTTCGCTGCGCAAGGGAGAACTGCCGCGTGATGCGGCTAGCCCACTTTCCGCAATTATCCCGGCTCGGGCTTTGGTCGAGTTAACTCGTGTCGCATCAGATAGCAATGAGACCATGACCATGCTCTTGCCACCAGGCCGCGGACAAATTGTGTTTCACACCAAAGATTCTGAACTGGTTTCGCAACTGATTGAGGGCACCTACCCCGACCTTGAACAACTTGTCCCCACTCGTTATAACACCCGCACCATCCTGCCTACTCAGGAGTTTCTCAAAGCCTGTAAACGCGTGGAAATTTTTGCCCGTGAAGGCTCGAACATCGCCCGGTTGAATATCCTCCCCGGCGGCGAGCTACAACCGGGCTTAGTTGAAATCTCCGGTCAATCCGAGGAGACCGGCTCAAATGAAAATCGCATCGATGCCACCATCGAGGGGCAACCTCAACTGATCGCCTTCAATGTCAGTTTTCTGCGCGAAGTTCTGGATGTGATCAAAACGCCCAGCGTTGCCCTTGAAACCACTGCCGAGACTGCGCCTGGAGTGATCCGTCCGGTTGGGGATGAAAAGCTGGCTGCCTCCTTTGTCCATGTCGTGATGCCGATGCACCTCGGCGGGTAAGCCTTGGGAGGAATGTCCGTTCACTGTTTTTCAATCCAATCCTGCTGTTGACTTAAACGATGACCTTTCCCTCGGCGCACTCTGACCTTACCCTGCGCATCTATCTGGCTCTTGCCCAATATCCGATCCTCAGCGGACTCATTCGCCAGCGCATGCGGGCAGAGTTGTTTCAGCGCGGCATTATCTCGGCGCAAGCCTTTGAGAGCGAGGTGCGTCATAAAGCGATCAAGAGCCAGCAACTCGAAGGGTTGCACGACCCGTTGGTTGAAGAACCTTATGAAGCGTGGGAACAACGTCTGAACCATATTCGCGACCATCTGACTGATTTTTATTTCGCCTATAACCTTCCTTTTGAGCTGTTTGAACAAATTGTGCGCCAAACCCTGGCTGAACGGGGTCGATTAGAAGGCAATTCTTTGCTGACATTGAATCCGGAGCTGACCCCGCAACCCCTGCTTTTTGAACAAGGATACGCCATTGAAAAGCTGCCCCCCAAAGAGCGGGAACCTTACCGAGCGCGTTTATCTGAGATCAAGGCGGTGTTGATTCGCACCCTCATCAGCGACCAATTAGGCTATGTCAAAATCGCTCGCAAATGGTTTACGATTGCAGATTTAGACGAGATCCGCAAGCGCAAGATCGGGGGGGGAAAGATTGGTGGGAAAGCCGCCGGGATGTTGCTGGCGGCGCGTATTCTGCGCGAGATCGGTGATGACGACATCCGTCAAAACATCCGCTTGCCGGCTTCTTATTACATTGGTGCAAATGTGATGTATGATTTCTTTTCAATGAACCATCTGACGTGCTGGATGGATCAAAAGTATAAGAGCGATCAAGAAATCTATGCCGAATTTCCTCAGTTGCAAGCCGAATTCCTAAAAGGACAATTGCCGCCAGACATTCTCGATCGACTGACCGCTATTTTGAAGAAGTTGGGCAGACGGCCACTGATCGTGCGCTCCTCCAGCCTGTTGGAAGATAACTTTGGCACTTCTTTTGCGGGTAAGTATGAAAGTCATTTTTGCCCTAATCAAGGCAGCTTGGATGAAAATTTGCATGCCTTATGTGAAGCCATTCTGCGCGTGTATGCTTCGATATTCAATCCTGATGCTTTGCTCTATCGGCGCGCCAAAGGACTTCAAGATTACGATGAGCGCATGGCGATCCTTTTACAGGTTGTCGAGGGCGAGCGCTTTGGTGATGATTACTTTCCCCATGCCGCTGGGGTCGCCTATAGCCAAAATGTCTATCGCTGGTCGCCGCAGATTCGCCGTGAGGATGGCTTTGCCCGCTTGGTGTGGGGATTAGGCACGCGCGCCGTTGAACGCATCGGCAACGATTATCCTCGTTTGGTTGCCTTGAGCCACCCCACCTTACACCCCGAATCGAACCTGCGCGACACCGTGATTTACTCGCAAAAATATGTCGATGTCATCGATTTGGCCGAAAACCGCCTGAAAACCAAGCCCATCACCCAAGTTGTGCGTTATGACTATCCACCCCTGCGCTATATTGCCCAGATCGACGAGGGTGGTTATTTGGTTTCCTTGCGCAGTATTTTCAGAGATTTACCCATCCAAAATCTGATTATCACCTTCGATGAGCTCTTCCGCCGCTCGCGCCTTGCCCAACGCATGTCACGGATGCTGCGAATTTTAGAGGAGCAGTACGGCTCGCCGGTCGACATGGAATTCGCCCTGCAACTTCGTGAGCAGGAATCGGGGCAAGTCGATGCGCAGATTGTCATCTTACAATGTCGTCCGCATAGTTCGTTAAGAGACGAAACCATCCCCTTGCCCGAAACGATTGCCGAGGCGGATATTGTCTTTTCTACACCCCGCATGGCACCGCGCGGCTATGTGGAAAACATTCGTTATGTGCTTTTTATCTCGCCGCGTGAGTATTTTGCCCTTCCATCGTCGTCTGATCATGCTAAATTGCGCTGGGCGATCTCTCGGCTAAATGAGGCCCTGGCAACCGAAAACTTTATCTGTGTTGGACCCGGTCGCTGGGGCACCTCTACGCCTGATTTAGGCGTCATGGTTGGCTATGGGGATATCTATCATGCGCGCGCTTTGGTCGAACTAACCGGCGAGGGCTTTGGAGCGGAACCAGAACCTTCGTATGGCACGCATTTCTTTCAGGATTTACTCGAATCGCAGATTTACCCGCTGGCAATCCATCTTCGCGACCCCGGCGTGGTTTTCAACAAAGCCTTTTTCTATCACACACCGAATCGTGTGCATCGTTTCCTCGACCAGAAAGTCGAGGTGCCCGCTTGTCTGCGCCTGATTGCGGTCGAGGACTTTCGTCCCGATCATCATTTGGATCTGATTATGGATACTCCTGAAGGACAATCGATTGCTTTTTTGGTCAAGGAAGGATAAACGGAGATGAAGCGATTTATCGCTGTTGCCGGGAATATCGGTGTTGGAAAATCTACCCTTGTGCGTCTGCTGAGCCAGCGGTTGGGGTGGAAGGCTTTTTATGAACCGGTGACCGAGAACCCCTACTTGGCGGATTTTTACACCGATATGCGTCAATGGGCGTTCCATTCTCAGATTTTCTTTCTCATCCAACGCTTGCGCGCCCATCGGCAGCTTTCGCTCTATCCCAGCTCGGTTTTGCAGGATCGCACGGTCTATGAAGACGCCGAGGTCTTTGCCCGTAATCTCTATCTAAAGGGCTTCATTCAACAACGCGATTACGATACCTATAATGAGCTATATCAGATCTTGTGCGAATCGCTGCCTGCGCCAGACCTGTTGATTTATCTGCGGGCACCGGTCAAAGTCTTGCATGATCGCATTATGCAACGCGGGCGGGATTATGAACGGCGCATGAGTGAGGATTATTTGCGCCAACTCAATGCCCTCTATGAAGAATGGATTGCCTCGTTTAGCTTGTGCCCTGTCTTGACCATCTCGACCGGCGATCTGAACTATGTCACCGACCCCCAACATTTGGAGATGATTCTGAACAAGATCCACGAAAAACTGAGCGGCAAAGACTACGTATCTTTCAATGAGTTCGATCAGGATTGATGCTCACGGGTTGAGCGGTCAAGGGGGGTGCCACAATATTGGCAAAAATGCGCCTCGACATGGCTAAGTTTGCCACAAACAGGGCATTGTTTTTGGCTCTCGATGGCTTGAGGAGGTAAGGGCAGTTCTTTGACCTTTGGTTTACGCCCTTTGAGTTGTGGTTTGGGGAGTTTTTGCAACAGTTTTTTTGCCCATTCTCTCTCCCGTTGGAAGGCTTCAGCGTATATTTGGCGTATTTGCTGGGGGGTGAGTTGTTTGCCGGTCAGGTACCATTGCAAGACGACTCTGCCGACTACATAGGTGCCGGCATACGCCACGGCGACTTTGGGAATGATTCCCCAAGCCGGGATCAAGCCGATCAGTTGGCGGGCAACCTGTCGCCAGAAAAAGCCGCTGCCCAAAACACCGCCGAATTCGGTCACATAGTCCTGCCAACGGGTGGATAGCCCCAAAGCCAACCCCAAACGATAGACCATGAAAGCTTGGTTTTTGGTCAGCACCACCACATCGGCGACATTGAGAGGAATGTTCAACCCCGGCACGACCTCGGCTAAGCCAGTGCTGAAGGCGTAAGTGGCATTGGTCAGGCAACCTTCGCTGATCAATTGATGGGCGATCTGCTGTCGAAAGAGGGGAAATTGGCGGCCGAGCGCAAGTTGTTTATGCGGGATGAGATCTAGAACGGCAGGGACAAATTGGCGCAATAGAAAGCTTGTATCGTTTAGGTCGCCGTAGAGAACGCTATGCTTGTCCATCCCTAACCATAGATTTGGAGGGGGAGAAGGGGAAGCCTCTTCGGAGGAGAAAGGGCTATGGATCAAGATCAATAAGCGCCGCCCGCTATCTACCCATTTGTGGGCTAAGTGCTGTTCGGTGTGAGTGTCCTCGTTTTTGGCTGCTATCAGCAGGATCAATAAATCCACTTCTAAGGCCGGCGTCAGGGCATGATCATCCCCCTCATAGTCCAGAATCAGGATGGGTGTCAGGGTTTCTTGTCCGGAGCGGTGAGGGTCGCGGCGCAACTGCTCGGCGAGTTCGTGTTTTGGGGTGCCGGGCTTGCCTACAATTGCCAAGTGGACCTCTTGCAGGGCTTCCTCCCGAATCGGGCGCAAGTCCATTTCCTTAATGGACTGCCAAACATTAGGCAAATCTTTTAATCCTGCCATAATCTGTATTCTAACCTGAATCGGGTATACTTATCTGTAATATGCCATCTAATTTTTTCTAGATCGGCTTGAAGTTGCGGAATAGGGCGCGCCGAATTGGCTGCGCCGTCGTTCCGCAATTCGATTCTCTACCCAAATTCGAAATTTATGGTAGAGTAAAGCAATCTTGCCGCTTGGCATGCCAAGGGGCAGACATTAAGGAGTTAGAGAGATGCCAAAAACGAAAGAGACCTTTTCGATGAATGAAGGAATCAGACCTGTGCAACCCCGCTTGCGTTGGCAGAAATGGTTGTCCATTTGCCTTGCTCTGGCTTTGGCGGTTGGAGGATGGTTCTGGTTGAGCCGTCTCTCCCAGGCTGCGGCAAATTCAGCTAGGCTGAGCCAGTCGGATGGTGAACCGACCTACTACTGGCCGACCGAAGTGATTTATGGCCCTACAGCCAGTGGCCGTTCATTTTTGGATATGACCGGTCGCAGCTTAGCCTACTACACCGACAAAAACCGTACTATCCAGCAATTGCATCTGGCGTATGGCGGTAAAAATCTTTACTATGCGACGACTACCTGGATTAGCCCAACTTGGAGTGCTTGGACTACTGAAATTGTAGACTCTTCAGCCGACGTTGGCCGTTGGGCTTCGATTGCCGTTGATACTTTCAATCGACCCCATATCGCTTATTACAATATGAAAAATGGGTGTCTTAAGTATGCATATAAAAACGTTACTTGGACTATCCAAACCCTTGATTGCGATAATACGCTTTTACCTTTAGAGGATGATTTTGTTTCTCCAGCATTTGATCCGTCGGGAGAACACTATATCGAATCCACTACGGTCACCTTAGATGAAACGAATGGATTTCCATTGAAACAGGCTGACTCAGCCTCTCAATCGGATAACTCACCATTGGCGGACCCGGCTTCTGGTTCTGGGAAATATACCTCGATTGCAATTGATTCGTATGGGCGACCGCACATCAGCTATACCAAATTCTATCCCCGCTCCGACCGGATTTACCATAAGTTGAAATACGCTTATTTCGATGGTTCGGCTTGGAAAATTTGGACGGTCTTTGAGGATAAAAATAGTTTGCGATCGCTAAACGAAGGTCTATTCACTTCTTTAGCCGTTGACAGCCGCGATCGCCCGCATATTGCATTCCTTGACGACGATCACGATAAAGTGCGCTACACTTTCTCACCGCGTGAAAACAATTGGACGTTCAGCTACCCAACTCCAGCCGGCATCGGACAGTATGACAACCTCGGTGGTTGGAATTCGTTGGTCTTGCGCCCAGGCGAACCGCAAGATAAGGCTTATATTGCCTTTTATGATAAAACGCGCGGCGCGCTGACCATGGCGGAAGGCACTTATAAAACGGATATCAAAAACTATACTTGGAACACCTATCGGATTGATAACGCCGGCGATGTGGGCTTGTTTGCCTCCTTGGCGGATAAGAACGGCAAAGATTTCGGCGTGAGTTATTTCGACGAATCTTGGGATGACCTACGCTACGCTGAAGGCAAAGCTGGCGAGTGGAACATCAAGGTGGTGACCGGCACCAACAGCCGCGCCGGTCGATACACCTCGTTGGTGTTCGATTTCAACCAGAAGCCGCACATCACCTATTTTGATTTCAGCGAAGGTGCTTTGTATGAGGCGTATGTCATTACCAATACTTGGCGGTTTCGTTTGATTGATACCAGCGATACACTAGGTGCAGGCGCGGTTAGTTTAGATCAAAGCAATCAACCGCATATTGTGTACTATAACGACTTATTGGGGCGTATCAAGTCAGTGCGAAACGCAACCAATTGGATTGAGGATACTACCATTAGCACTCGGTTATCCACCGATCAGCGGGTGGCGTTCCGCGTGGATAGCGCTGGCCGATCCCATTTAGCCTATTACGATCCAAGCAGTCAAGACTTGGTCTATGGCATCAAAGATGGGCTGGCATGGAGTTTCGAGACGCTCGACTCGCTGGGGGATGTCGGTCACAACCCGGCGCTCGCCTTGGATAGCGCCAACAAACCCTATGTCAGCTATTTCGATGCTACCAATGGACGGATCAAGTTGGCTTTCAAGAACAGCAGCAATCAGTGGCAAACCGAAGTGGTTGCCGCGGCCGGAAATGCTAGCGGTAGTTTCTCTTCCATTGTTGTTCATCCGACCACCAACGATATCTACATCGGTTTCTATGATGCTTCCAGCCAATCCTTGAAGTTGGCCTACACTCCGTCCTCAAATCCCCATGTTTGGTCTGTAGAGGTTGTGGATAACGCGCCAAAGAGCGGATGGCACAACGCCTTGGTTCTGGACGCCAGCGGAAAACCCCACCTTGCCTATTACGAAGCCACCAATCAGGTCTTGAAATTCGCCAGCGCTGCAAATTCTCTCCCACCTTTTGACTTTTCGCTGGTTACGGTGGATAACGCCTCTAGGGTGGGGAAATATTGTTCGCTTGCAGTCGATGGTAGTGGCTTCTTCCATGTCAGTTACTACGACGAGGCGAATACCAACCTGAAGTATGCCCTGTTTGATGGCAGTGAATGGGCGACCCAGATTGTCGATTCCGCCGGTGATGTCGGCATGTGGAGTAGTTTGGTGATCGACCCAAGCACGAATATCCCGCATATCCTGTACTACGATAGCACCAACAAGCAGTGGAAATATACGATCGATAAACCCTGGAAGATCGAAGGACAGGTTTTCCTGCCGCTGATCAACCGCTAACTCGCTAACTGAGTCAGAAAGACTTCCGAAGCAAAATCACTTCGGAAGTCTTTTTTGTTCTGGTTGAGGGATGATGGCGCCTTGGTCAGCGCTCTAGGGCAGGATGGTGAAGATCCCTCCCGCACTGCTGCCTTGGACTTCGGGGAAGTAGATTTCCCACGCTTCAGCCGGGCGTAAATGATATTCGCCAGGTTGGAGTAGAGTCAAGATATAGCGCAGTTCATACGTACCGGCGGGGAGATATTCGGCTGTCCAGATCACGTGGTCATCGTAGATCATGGGTTGGCTAAAACGCTGCCATCCCCAACCTTGTTTAAATGGGTGGGCTGGATCGATTTCCTGGCTCGGCAATTCCCCTTCCAGTGCTCCCAGTTGAGTGGTTAGCAGGCGCGTGTCGAGGAGCTCGCTGCCGGCAGGGATGTAATCCCGCACCATCACGTAATAAGCATTTTTCTCGACGGTGAGGGTCAAGCGGACTTCGATCCGCGTGTTTGCCTTTGCAGACTGGATGGCCGGGCAGCTTTTTGCGCCACATTGTTCTCCCAACAAGCGGTAAGCACGTGAAATCGAAAAACCGCGTTGGATGGGTTGTAACCCGTCCAACGGCACGAATGCTTGCAAAATGGCTCGATAATAAAGCCGTCCTTTGCCGGACTGACGCTGAATTTCCAAAGCATTCGGCGCATCCCGATAGAGCCGCTGCAAGGGGATTTCGCCAACGGCTGTGTGGAGCCAATTTTGGCTTGCTGAACCGCTGACCAACGGCGCACCGTTGAGCAGGGCACTGAACTCAAAGTTGCTCTCTTGCTCTGCATCTGCCGAGATGACCTGGTGCAAAGCCAGATAGGCCCAAGCTGTGCTGAAGCTCGACCCCCAACCGCCTGTCGGACGCTGATTTGAAATGAGAAAGCGGGCTGCATCGGCGACCAAGGGGGTGGTGGGATCGTAGCTGGCAAGGGCATACAGAGTCATGGCCGTGACGGTGAGTTGGTAGGATGTCATGCGCCAGCTTTGGCTTTTCTCTTGCCAAGAAGCGCCACTGGCGCTGCGTATCGCTTGCCCTTCTAGGTCGGCGCGCAGGGTTTTGGCTTGTTCGCTGCCTGGATTTAGCGCTTCGAAGGTCCAAGCCAGCAAGGCTTCCGACCACGGATTGAGCTGGGCGCGGCGTTCAAAGAGTTGGGACTGGGCGGCTGAGTCAGACGCGCCTGCTTGCGCAAGGGCAAAGTGGATAAACGTCAAGCGGTCTAACGTGGCATTGTCGGAGGTTTGGGCGGGTTGGATGACACTCGAGAGCAAGTACTGGATGGCTTTATCTACGCTCTCTTGAGGCAGCGTAAACCCTTCTGCCTGAGCTTGACTCAACCCGAACAAAACATACGCGGTGATCAGCGGTTCACCATTCCCGTTTTCCCACCAACTCCAACTGCCATCGAAACGTTGGCGGGCGAGGAGCTGGTAGATCCCCTCTTGGATAGCTTTTTGGTATTCGCTGAGGGTGTGATCCGCCGCCGATTTGGTCGCTTTCAAGAGACGATAGGCTGTCAGATTGGGCAAGACCTTTGAGAGGGTGTATTCTGTGCTTTGATTCTGATCCTGCTCGATGGTTTTTAGCCCATTCAAGATCACCCCAGCTAGGGATGGGTTGAGCTCTACCTTTAGGTTGCCTCCGTGTGGAGAGACCGACTTCGGCAAGCTGACGATTTCCACCTTCGAGCCGGCAATTTCGAGCAATCCGACGGTGCTAAAGGTTTGTCTGGCAGTATATTGCTGAATGAGGGTGTCCGTTCCACCGATGCGTACTTGATCGGAAAGCTCGCCGGCTTTGGCTGAGAGGAGAATCTCCATGTTCCCTTGCGTGGCGACCTTGCCCCACCATTCCACCCGTTTTCGTCCATTGGCGGGCAGGGTCACCGACTGAGAGGCAGATTGCCCCTCGTCTAGGAGGAAAGAGGCACTTTGAAGCGATACTTGCGCTTCACGGCTCTCAGAGGTGTTATTCTGCACGACGGCTGCCAAAAGCACGTGATCACCGGCTACCCAGACGCGCGGGCTAACCGGGGTGATGATTAATGGCTGGGTGGCGACGAGTTCGACCTCTGTCTCACCCACGCGGGTGGATTGATCCACCCCTCGCACAAGAATTTTCCACGTCGTTACGTTATCGGGTAAAGTCAGCTTGAGGCTGGCTTTTCCGTTTTGGTCGGTGCGCAGGCTGCCAGTCCAATAAGCCGTGTCGGGGAAGGTTTGACGAACGACGTTGATTGCCATTTCTCCGCCGCCTCCTCCTAACCCGCCGGGTAATTCGACCAGCCGCCAAGCTGCCACAGCTAGGGCGATACCGGTCCTGATACTCAGAGGTTGGTCTCCATAAAAGGCTGAAGGGATTGGAACTGCGTTGGGCTCGGCTAAGGCAAAAATTGCTTTATCCACCACCGCCACGGAGAATTCCCCCTGAACTGCTTTTCCGTTATGATCGCGGACTTCGATTTCTAAAGTCACTTCTTCGCCAGGCGCAGCCCGTTGCGGTTGCAGTTTGGCTTCTACGTTTAAGATTTGCTCTTTGGGAGATACCCGCAGGGTGGTATACCCTTGGCGAAAATCCAATTGTCCGTTTTCCTGGAATCCTAACAGGGTTACGCTGACATATACATTGGGGACATCCTCGGCTGAGAGACGATTTTCGACCTCCATGCCGCCAGGAGGAATTTGGCGAATCTCATAACGGATCACCGTTGCTCGTTCGAAGGAAATCAGCGCTGTAGCGGCGGTAGGGAAGGGATTGGGGATAAAAAGTTTGACGTTTTGGGAAACTTCATAACTTTGGCGATCGGGGATCAACTCTAAGCGCTGATTGGGGAAATTTGGGAAGATCGCTTGTCCACTGCCGCCAACCCATAGGATGATACTACTGCGTGCCCCCTCGCCGGCGACAGATAACAGGTATGTACCGGCTTCGCTGGGGATGAAAGAAATGCGGGCAATGCCATTCTCGCCGCTGCGCACATCGGCGCTGCCGAGAAGTTGGGTTTGGGGGAGATAGCGAGGCAAGCCGAAAAGATCGAGTTGCGTTTCATCGCGTACCCATTGGATGGTAGCAAACTCCGCACGCAAGGCTTTGCCACTCAGAGGCCGGGTCTCCCAATCTGTTACCAAGACTTCTGCCTCGAGGGGTTGATTCACCGTTCCAAACCAGCGATCTGGCTTCAATCCCAAGATGAGCGGCGCTGGATGGACGAAGAAACTGGTGCGCCCGCTGACCGGTAAGCCACCCTCATCCACAGCAGTCACTTCGAGGATATAGCGCCGAGCTTGATCGCTCTGGGGAGTGGGGATGGTGAGTGTTAGTCGTCCGTTCGAATCCGTTTTGGCATCCCCTTCCGAGACGAGATTGGTGAAAAGCCCCATTTGGGCGAGCCATTGGCTTCTGAATTTGCTATCGAACCAATCTTTTTCTGCTTGACCGGTAACGTAGCCGCTCAAAACTTCCTGTTCTGGCTGCCAGTACAAAGCCCAGTGCACTGCAAGGTCACCAGCCGGAGCATCGAAAAAGTAACGCGCCGAAAGCTGGGCAGTGATGTCCTCTCCGGCGAGAAGATGATCGCGCTCCACCTCGAAGTCCAACTCGAACTGGGGCTTGCGGTAGGCAGCGACATCGAAAGATACACCTTGGTACTCCGCCAATGGGGATTCGATGACATAGGTTCCCGGTTGTGCATCTGCAGGTAAAGCTATTTCGCCGCTTGCCGTGCCAAATTCAGAGAGGGGCAAGTTGAGTTGAGCGATTTCCTGTCCGTTGGGATTGAGCACTCGCAAGGGCAAGGTGGCAGCTTCTGGCAGCCAATAGCGGGCGTTGAAGGCTTGGCGAGCAATGGCGCGCACATAAACGCGCTGCCCTGGGCGATAGATGGGGCGATCGGTGTAGAGATAGACCTTTAGGGAAGGTGGAGAAAATTGATAGGGGACGCCGAATTCCCAGCTATCTACGCCGGCATTCCAATTAGGCATTGCCAAGCCAAAGCTCGGGCTGCCGGGTTGGTCAATGACTGCGTAAACATTTTGCCAAGGATCGCTTAGGATAGTAACGGATTGCCGAAAAACTCCTTCACTGTTCGTTTGCCCTCTTGCCAATACCTCACCACTTTCGTTGTAAATGACGATCGGGGCATTGGCGATCGGGGAAAGCGTCTGGCGATCGATTGCCCAAACGAAGGCTTCCTGTGGCCCAAGCTTAAAGGTTAAGTGAACATCACTGACCACTAGCAAATAGCGGTTTACAAAAGATGAGTTTCCTGGCACCTCAAGGTCAAGGTAGTATAAACCGGGCTTTTGGGGTTGAGCATTGGGTTGTAACCAGAGCTCTACCCTTTGACTGCGGTTGGTAGCCAACTCGAAAGTTTGTTGCCAGGTTTGATGGTTAGCGGCGCGAAAATTGCGGAAATATTCATACCCATCTGCAGCTTGTAAGCGGATGAATTCCTCCAAGGACAAGCTACCCCCTGCCAAGCTCAAACGCGGTAGGTTTACCGCTTGGGCTGGCAGCGTGCTCTCGTTGGTAGTGAGCAGCAGGATATAGCTCGGTGCAGTAATGGTTAAGCTGGGGGGAAGAGGGGCAGTGCGAAAGCTCAGTTGAACCGCTCGCCCTAGTTTTTCGCCATAAACATCGGGCAGATCGGGAGAGACTTCGATGGTGTAACTCTGGCTTGGGTCAAAACTGGCTGAAAGGCTGGCTGTCCATGCTTGTTCATCCCACCAAACCGACAGATTGCTAACCGCCGGGGAGACGCGAAAATATTTCTCCAACCCTCTGCCGCTCAGGGGACTGCTGAAGTTAAACCATACGGCCTCATAGGGCAGCTTCTCACCGTTATTGATCGGATTCGTTCCGAGCAAATCAAAGGTGGGCAGGGTTTGCCAGCTCAGGCGCAGGTCGTTCTGCAGGGGCACTTGTCCAAGCGCTTCGGCTTTGCCGCTCAAGATGACGGTGTAGGTCGATTGACGGCGCAGTAAGGCAGACGGGGTGAAGGTTAACTGGGTCGCCGCTTCGTTCCATGTAAAGGTGCCGTCAATCCTTTTGCCCTCCGCATCGAGCAGGGCAAATTGCTCTTCGACGCTGGCGGTTTGCATTGGTTGATTGAAGGTGATGGTCACCTTGCTGTCCAAGCGCACCCTGTTTTCTCCATCGCGGGGATGAACTTCGATGACTTGGGGAGGGGCAACGGTAAATGTCCACTCGTCTTCACTAAGTTGAAGTGGGGCACCGTTCAGGCTTTTGAGCTGTGAATCAAAGCGGACGCGATAGCCTTTGCCTGCCTCGAATGCTGGTTGTGGGCGAAAGAGATAAGTGCTGGTGTTGAGCCACTCTCCAATCCCCTCCACGCGTTCTCCATCTCCAGAAAATACTGAAAAGGCTTGAACTGCGCTCGGCTCAGCGCCTAGCGGCACGACGGGCTGGTTGAAAGTTGCTACCACGGCGGCATCGGCACGCACCTCTTGCGATGTGTGCTCAGGGATGCGCTGTGTCACTCGCAGAAAGGCGGCCGTCTCATACTGTAAGTTGACTGCTTGGGGTAAGCCTAATCCGTTCTTGGCTTTGGCTGCTGTGGAAATGGAAAGTCGCAAGGATGATTCAGGTTTGAGCTGTTGCAAAGGCCGAAAGACCAGTGTGGTTTCATCTTCCCATTTCACTTCGGCAGGGATTGAAGGGTCGCTCGACAAAGCGCTCTCAGCCGAAGCTTGATCCATGGGCTGATTGAAAACTAACTTGAGTTGTCCATCTAGGGGGAGTTTTTCTCCTGGCATCGGAAATGTCTCAATCAGCATGGGAGGCAGCGGTTGCGGTGTGGGTGTTGGCAAAGGGGTCTCAGTGGGTTGGGCGGGCTGTGGGGTTTCGGGTTGGGTAAGGCGAGGCAAAGAACAAGCGAGAGCAGCCAGCATCAAGGCAACTCCGAAGAGTACCCATCGCTGCCCGAAGCGAGGAAGGCTCTGAATGGATCTCATAAAAACTCCTTTTCCATCAAGACGCATCATTCGGCTGAACAGTTCCCGCGAAAAGTTTTCGCGAGGCAGGTTTAGAAGGCGATGCAGGGTCAAGAACCGTGTAAGGTGATTATACCTTGCGGGATCGCTCAGGTACAAAAGAGGATCAGAGATCGCAAGAGAATAGGACATTTACCTTTCGGCAAAAATCGCCTTGAGTCTCGCATTGCTTTATTCTAAGGGTGTATAATACAAATAACAACCTACCTTCCCCTCAGACCATTCTTCCTCAACTACATCGCCTTTTTCATCCCTCTGCATTGTACAAGCTGAGAGCGGCAATTGGCTTTTCTTGTCTCTAAAAAGGAGTATAGCAATGAGACGGATATTCTTTCTTTTCACCTTAGCTGCACTTCTTTGGGCACCGATTCGCTACTCTCCTACGCTGGTGCGCGGCTATTCCACTCTGCCACAAGAAGATAAGCTCGACAACTCAAGTTGGGTAGAAGTACGCGCGGATGCTAACTACCTCCCAGCGCGCATTGCACCGTTAAGTGGCTTTTTGGATTCTCAAAGCGCCAATGCTACCTTCACGGTAAACTATCTTCCCTCGGGTACCTATTACGGGGATACTTGCATTACATGGCCGAACAATGCCAAAGCGGCTTTTACCTATGCTGCCAATATTTGGGCTTCTTATCTCAATTCAGCGGTGCCGATTGTGATCGATGCTTGTTGGGCAACGAATCTCGATGCAGGCGTCTTGGGGCACAGCGGGGCAGTCACTTTTCGGAGGAATTTTACCAATGCTCCTCAGTCTGATGTTTGGTACCCTGCTGCACTGGCAAATGCGCTCTATGGCAGCGATCTTGACCCAGCCTCTGCGGATATCTTCATTGCCTATAACTATAATTTTGCCTGGTATTTCGGCCTGGATGGGGCAACACCAAGCGATCGATATGATTTCGCCAGTGTAGTCTTGCATGAAATTGCCCACGGTTTGGGGTTTATCGGTTCAATGAGCTATGGGACGACAGCTTGTGGCGCTTCGAATTATGGCTGTTGGGGGATGGGAACGGCTTATGCGAGCGCCTATGATACCTTTATGCAGAATGGCTCCTGGAACTACTTGCTGAACACTGCTTTGTTTCCCAATTACTCCGCTGCCCTCGGAAGTCAACTGACCGGCAACAACTTGTACTTCAATGGAGATCATGCAAAGGCAGCCAATGGGGGAAATCGGCCAAAAATGTATGCTCCATCTATATGGATGCAGGGCTCAAGTTTTTCGCATTTAGATTATGACACCTTCAAAAACACGTCACATCGCTTAATGGTCTATGCTATCTCTCCAGGCGCTTCGATTCATGATCCGGGGAGCATTACACTCGGAATCTTGCAAGACTTGGGGTGGAAACGCTCTGGAGCAGCGGCGACGAAGAAATTGTATTTACCGATCACTTTGAAACCCCAACCAGGTCCGGACCCAGGTTACTGGCGTACCGCTGGGGGTTCAAGGTACTTTTACGTCAGCACGGATCGCGCCAATGTGAACCTCTATACGATTTTCATTACCCTGAGTGGAGGTGCCTGTAGCGGACAAACATGGCGAATTTGGAAAACGGCTTCTCTGCCCATCTCCAACAATCAATTTTCTTTCAGCGGTGCCCTTAATGGCAACGGTACCTTCCTTTCTGCTACAACTGCAACTGTCACCGATCGAATCACCAATTTATATATCGAAGGATGTGGAACATTCAACGGCGGTCCGTGGACAAATTCCTTCACTTGGCAAAATAGCTCACAACCGGCGTCTCTCTTATCCGAAGAGGGCGAGGAGACACTTGAGGCTATGGACGAGGATTTCCCCGCCGTTGAGGTCTTCTATACGCCTTAAGGATTGAACGCGTTGCAAAGATGATGTTGATAAGCCATCTGTCTTGGCTTTGCAAGATAGATGGCTCCTCTTTATGGTATCTTCACCGTAATTGCTCCGGGTGGGCGTCCATTTCACCGCCGAGCACGCAAAGGGTTGGATAGCAAAGTGTCACCGAATCACCGTGACTCGTTGCTCTCCGCGCTCTCGGTGTTCTCAGCGGTGGAAATCCCTGAGGGGCTGAGCGGTTCCTCTGCACCTTGCAAAACTGTAATTGAAAATATAAGGGGGAGTATGATAGGATAAATCTATAACACGGTTCTTGACTCAGGAGAGGGGTTCTGCGCCCATCCAGCGAGAAAGGAATTACAGGATGAAACCAAAGCCAGCCTCAAGCCGTATCCTCCTTTTCATTGCTCTTGTTTTTGGCATGGTATTGATCTTCGCCTTGTATGCCCATCAAGACCCCTCCCAAGCTGCCTTTCTGCACTCAACCCCCTCTCCCAACCCCACGAATTGCCCTTATTCCCTTAAGGGGGCTGCAACCGAACTGCGGATCACCGTCCAAGCTGATGGAAGCTGGCAAGGTTGGGGAGAAGTAAAGGATGCAAGCTCGCGAAAAAGTGAGCCCAAGAAATTAGCCGCTGGCTCTTTGTCTGACCTGCGTTCTATGGTAATCGAAAATCCGTGTGGGGTGGCGGCGCTCGATCGACCGATGACGTTGGAGATCAGCGGCCGGGTTCGAGCTGGCGAAGTGTTCAGTTTGGTTCTACCCAGCAACCCTTCGACCGGCTATGTATGGGAAGTTGAAGAGATGGGGAGCAATGCAGTGCTTGCAGTTGGCGAAACTCAAATGCGCCAAGTGGTTGATCGTCTGGGCGGCATGGCTGCTCAATCTCTAACCTTTTGGGGGCTGCGTTCCACGCAAGAGGTTTTGCGCTTGCACTACCGCCGACCTTGGCAGACAGATGAGCAGACGGCTGCTGTCTATCAAATCGAGAGCGATGATGTAGGATTGGCAGAGTTGGCTGATGCCCTAAGTATGGCAATCCCGCAAAGGAAGGATTCTAGCTCGACATCCGAGTCCCTCCCGCAGGTCGTGGGCACGCCTTCTCCCGCTGAGCTTGCTTTGACTCAAGATTTGCCTTCTTCTTTCAATTGGTGTGCTCAGGGGAAGTGTACACCGATTCGGAATCAGGGCAATTGTGGGAGCTGTTGGGCGTTTTCGACGGTGGGCATCTTCGAGTCAAAGCTGTTGATGGTGGATAATGACAATCTCGATCTGTCAGAACAGTTCTTGGTTTCCTGCAATTTTGAGGGATATGACTGTGACGGAGGGTGGTTTGCTCATCCCTATCACATCTCGAAATTGGGTCAACTTCAAAACCAAGCCGGAGCGGTGCTTGAAGCGGCTTTTCCCTATCAAGCCGCGGATGTTCCTTGCGGTGGCGTTTATGAGCATCCCCACCGCGCAGTGTCTTGGTCTTACGTCAATCCATGGGTTGATATCCCTTCAGTAGCTGAGATCAAGCAGGCGATCTACACCCATGGCCCGCTGGCAGCCGCGGTTTGTGTTGGAACAGCGTTTAATAATTATCGGGGGGGTATCTTTTCTACCGATGAGAAAGCGGTATGTGGCAGCGGAAAGGTGAATCATGGGATCATTCTGGTCGGTTGGGATGATGCCCAGGGGGTGTGGATCTTGAGAAATTCCTGGGGTACGTATTGGGGCGAAAGCGGCTATATGCGTATCCAATACGGCATCTCAAATGTCGGTTTGGGAGCCAATTATCTGGTTTATTCCCCATCCTCCACGGCTACCAGTCCAGCACCGACAACCCCCTCTCCAACAACGCCTGTGCCACCAGCAGCGAACTCAAACGTCTATTTGCCGTTGGTTGTCCGTCCTACTCAGCCGATTTTTTTGTTGCCGAATGGAAATTTCGAGCAAGGGCGTATGGTATGGCAGGAATATTCCGAGAAAGGATATGAAATCCTCTATAACATCAATCAAACTGGGAATGCTGCTCCTCCCTATGAAGGTGGTTGGGCGGCATGGTTAGGCGGCGCGTATGATGAGATTTCTTTCATTCAACAAAGGGTCTTGATCCCGATGGATGCTCCAACCTTGATCTACTGGCATTGGATTGACTCGGAGGATCGTTGCGGCTACGATTTCGCTGGCGTCCTCATTAATGGAACCGTTGTAGACGTGTATCCGCTCTGCAGTCAGTCGAATACCCACGGATGGGTTGCTTATACCGTTGACTTGAGCCAGTATGCTGGGCAAACTGTCACCCTTCAGATTCGTGCGGAGACAGATGGCTCTAACAATAGCAACCTTTTTGTCGATCAAGTGGCTTTTCAGGCGGGTGGTGTTAGCTCATTAATCCCGCCCCTCAAGTCCGCACCCGTTTCGTTTGGCACAAAAGCGGAAAGTGGTTTGCCTGTTTTGCCTTCTGCAAACCCCGATTGGTTGTCCAAGGTGTTGCAACCTTAGAAGATTGGGGTTTGTTTTTGGGTTGATCGAGGTGGGGGAATCATCGTCCTGAAGAGATTTTCGATTCCTTCCTTTTCTCTCTCATAAAACTATACTCAACTTATCCAAATTGTGATATATTGCTACCATCTGACGAGATTTTACTGGTAAGTTGGTTTGGTTTTGGGTTATTTGTTGAAAGGTATCAGCATGGATTTCTTTAGCTCCCCCCAAACGTTACAAAATGCGCTGCGCGAGCAGAAATATCTTGCCAGTGACGAGATAGCTACCGTTCTTTTCCTGAGCAAGTCATTGGGTAAGCCGGTGTTAGTTGAGGGGCCCGCCGGCGTAGGGAAAACCGAGCTGGCAAAAGCGCTCGCCTCAGCTACAGCGTATCCATTGATCCGCTTGCAGTGTTACGAAGGCTTGGACGAGACCAAGGCATTGTATGAGTGGGAATATTCCAAACAGATGTTATACACCCAATTGCTGCGCGATAAGCTGCAAGCTGTGCTCATGGAAGCCGAAACGCTGCGCGAAGCTGCTGATCGCTTGGCAGAGGAAGAGGATGTGTTCTTTTCGATGCGTTTTTTACTAGCGCGGCCGTTGTTGAAAGCCATCCTTTCGGATACGCCAAAGGTGTTGTTGATTGACGAGATCGATCGCTCGGATGCTGAGTTCGAAGCCTTTTTGTTGGAAATACTCAGCGACTTTCAGGTGAGCGTCCCGGAGATTGGAACACTCAAAGCCTGTCATCAACCACTGGTGATTCTCACTAGCAACAATACCCGCGAATTGAGCGAAGCCCTGAAGCGGCGTTGTCTCTATCTTTTTATAGATTACCCCAACTTTGAGCAAGAATTGGCGGTTGTGCGCATGAAAGAACCTCAACTGTCCACCAGACTTGCCCGTCAGGCAGTTGAGTTGGTGCAACGTTTGCGACGTATGGATTTGCGGAAATCGCCGTCCATCAGTGAGACGTTGGATTGGGCAAAGGCATTGGTAGCTCTGAATGCCCAGTCTCTGGATGAAGCTGTTCTACAAAACACGCTCAGTGTGTTGCTCAAACATGAAGCGGATTTGGAACGCGTGCGCCGCGTTTTGCGTTCATCTGACAATGATGAGGGACATTATCCACGCCCTACTCCGCCAGTTCGGTGGCAGAATTGAAGCCTCGTTTTTTGAAGAGAAAGGCCTACTGCTATGGATCGCCGCACCTTGCAGTTTATCAACGCCCTGCGAGCCAATGGGGTTCGTATTAGCCTTGCCGAAAGCGCAGATGCCTTTCAAGCGATGATCCGTCTTGGGGTTCAAGATCGACGCTTGTTTCGCAATAGCCTGCGGGCAACGCTGATTAAAGAACAAGATGACCTTGCCATCTTCGATAAACTATTCGATCTTTTCTTTCAACCCACGCCACCCCCAGAGATGCACTCCCTCATGCAGGAATTGACCCCCGAAGAGGCTTCAAAACTGGCTGAAGCTTTGCGTCAATTTGCCCAACAGATCCGCGAAAGGATGGAAAAACTGCTTCAAGGCGAGCCCCTAACCGCCGAAGAATTGGCAGAATTGGATGCCCTGATGCAGCCCCAAATGGTTGCCAGCGATCGCCGCATGGAACGGCTGCTCCAACGGTATCTTGATGCGCTACAGTTTGAAGAAGTCCGACAGGCTTTGGAAGAGTTAATGCGCGTCTTAGAAGAAATGGGCTTGAATCGGGAGAAAATCGAGCGGATACAGGAAGGGCTGCAGCAAAACTTACAAGCGCTAAGAGAGCAAATCCGCCAGCATATTGGCGAACGACGTTGGATGGAGAACGTTTATCGGAAACGACCGCCTTCGGCAAATGACCTGCTGCAACGCCCGTTACAGAGTTTGAGCCCGCGCGAAATGGACATCCTGCGCCAAGAAGTGCGCCGCTTGGCGGCTGCTTTGCGCACCCGCTTAGCCTTAAGATTACAACGCGGGCGCAATGGAAAATTGGATGCCAAAGCCACTTTGCGCGCCTCGTTGAAAACCGCCAATGTCCCGATGGAGTTGCGTTACCGTCAGCGTACGCTCAAACCCAAGATGGTTATCCTCTGTGATGTCAGCACCTCCATGCGATTTTGTTCTGAGCTGATGTTGAGCTTGTTATATGCCATCCAAGACCAAATCGGGCACACCCACGCCTTTGCGTATATTGACCATTTAGCCTATATCTCCCCAGAGTTTGAGCGCTACCCACCGCAACAAGCCATCGCAAATGTCCTGCGCAGGATGCCCCCTGGACACTACAACACCGATCTCGGACAGGCAATAGCAGAATTCGAGCGCCATTTCCTCAATACGTTAGACCGTCGCACGACCCTAATTGTGGTTGGCGATGGGCGCAATAATTACAATCCTCACCGCGCTGACCTCATCGAGCGTTTTAAGCGGCGAGTGCGTGCTCTTTTTTGGCTCAATCCCGAAGCGACCTGGATGTGGGGCAGCGGTGATTCGGATATGCTTGCCTATCTGCCGCATTGTACCAAAGTGCTACCGGCCGCCAACCTTGCGCAATTAAGCGCCGCCATTGATGCAATTGTCATTCAAAGGGTGTAGGTTTTGCTCAAGTAGTACAGAATTTGCGCACTACCTCCCAAAGTACCGGCAGACCACTGGCGATATAGGAAACCGGCAGGCGTTCATCGTGGCCATGAGCTAAGGACAGAACGGGAAAATCGTCTGGCATCCGCCCCGGCGTAAATCCATAGATGGTGATTCCAGCTTCTCGGTACACACAAGCATCGGTTGCCCCACTCATCATCATGGGGAAAACAATCCCCTGCGGGTCTAAACGACGGGTTTCTTCTTCGAGCAATTGATACAAAGGCGAATCGGTTGGAAACGCCGCGCCCGGTGAAATATCGAGCGGTTCTAAACGGACTCCTTTGCCGGTCACAGCTAAGATTTCATTCATGACATCTTCGGGCGATTGGGTTGGCAGGCGGCGGCAGTCGAGATGGGCATAAGCCTCGGCGGGAATGACGTTGGTTTTTTGACCGGCTTGTAAGATCGTTGGCGTACAAGTATTGGTTGTCAGAGCTGTCAAAATGGTCTTCGCTTGACCCTTGAGTAGTTTGAGCAGGAACTTCACCATGAAGGGGGAAGACAGGGTTTTGACCAACAGCGAAGCCGGGAAGTTGATTTGTTTTGCTGCAGCCGTGAGCATCGCTCTGAAAGTTGGAGTAATGTGGACGGGTAAATGTCCGGCCCGGCGCATCTGTTCAATAGCGTGGATAGGTGATAAACAGCGTTATCGCTATGGGGCAGAGAACCATGCCCGGGAGTGCCTGTGGCCGTCATTTTCAGCCAGGTGACCCCCTTTTCGGCAACTTGGATGGGATACAAGCGGAATTTGCCTAACGGGATGGTAAAAGCTCCCCCTTCCGTTAGTCCATACTCGGCATTAATCAAATCTCGATGCTGGCTCACCAAGAACTTAGAGCCATGGTCAAAACCGGCTTCTTCGTCAGCGATGGCTGCCAAAATCAAATCTCGCTTGAGCGGTAGGTTGGCACGGCGCAGTTGTAAAAAGATCTGCAAATACATCGCCAAGAAGCCTTTCATATCGAAGGCGCCTCGCCCCCAAACTTCGCCGTTGATCACCTCGCCGCTAAAAGGATCTCGACTCCATTTTTCTCGCTCCACCGGGACGACGTCGACATGGCCGGAGAGCAGCAAAGGCCGTTTAGAGCCATCGCCGCGCAGGCGGGCAATCAAATTGACGCGCTGGGGAGCTGATTCCAGAATGACAAAATCTTCAGGAGAACGAAAACCCTCTTGCTCGAGGATTTCTTTGATGATCACAATCGCCGGGGTTTCATTGCCGGGCGGATTCACCGTTTGCGCTTGAATCAAGCGGGAAAGATGCTCGACGGTTTCTTGGGTGGCTTGCTCCCAGTTTGTGGTGGTGGACATCAATCGGTTCTCCTTACAACGAATTGAGCAATTCCAACCAACGATCGGCTACTTTGGCAGCGGTGCGTTGAAGGGCTTTTTGGTGACCTTCTTCGGCGAATTGATATCGTTGAGCAGGGGAGGCAAGCAAAGCCTGAATGGCTTGCTTCCATTCCTCAGGCGTGAAGGCAAACTTTCCTCCTTTTTCCCACGCTTGATAAGCTGGAATGGGGGAGGCTACCCAACTAACCTTGCGAGCCCCGCATTCGAGTAGGGCTAGATCGCTTTTTGAATGATTATAGGGGATATTCTGGAGGGGAAAGATCAAAAGCGTGAAATCAGCAAGCAGGAAGGGATAATCTTCGATCTTGCCGGGCGGGACAAAGAATTTGCGTTCCTCATCGATGCCGCTAAGTTGTTCGTACACTTCGAGCCCGGCAACGATGCCGATCAAGACTTGAGGGTTCTCTTGACAGATGTGTTGTAGACTGTCGCCCAGTACAGGTAGATCCGCCGGTTGGGTGTGGTTGGCGAGAATGCCAATCTTCAGAAAAGGTTCTGGTGGGACCGGTTTCTTCCACATCGGATTGGTGTCGTCCCATCCATAAGGAAGCAGGTGAACCTGCTTGGCCTCTTTTCGGTAAACTTCGAGTAGAGCCTCACTGGGTACGGTTATTACGTCGGCTGCTTGTAGCACCTGCTTTAGGCGAGAAGCAACTTCGGGTTGTTGTGCACTGAGTGAGTCGTAGTGATAATAACCAGTGGGTAAGCTGAAAAAGTCTTCGTCTAAATCGACAATGACCTTAGCACCCTTTGCTTTGCTCTGCAGAACTGCTTGGGTTAATTCATCGCTGTAGTGAGGACGGCTAAAAAGCGCATAGCGAAGGTCCTCTTTTGATAGCTCGTCAAAGTGGGTGGTAATCTTGACTTGAACGCCGCGTCGGATCAGCTCTTGAGCCAGTGGACCGAGACGCACTTCACTGCTTGCTAAAGGAGGAGCGCAGAACAGCAACCGATCCACTGCGGTGGTTTTGGATGGAGTGAGTTGGGACTTTTGGGCTTGTAATTTGCTTTTCAAGGCGCTCAATTTTTGAGCTAAGGCTTGTTTGTCAATCTCCGCGGGGGACGGTTCTTGGAGTTGGATGCGTTCTAAGCCCATTTTTGCCATCTCGAAATTCGCATCAATTTGGATAGATTGCTCATACAGCCAGCGTGCGGAAGAGAGATCTCCAGCTTGCTCGTAACATTCAGCTAATAAAGTCATTGCCAGAGCATCTTGGGGATCGCTCTGCACCAGTGCTGCCATAATCTGGATACCTTCCTCATATTTTCCCTGCAGAATACAAACCCTAGCTAAGCCCATCCAGCTAAAGCGGTCGTCATCGTCTAGCTCCAAGGCACGCCGATAAGATTCTTCTGCCTCCTCATAGCGTTCTAATAACGCGTAAGCATTGGAGAGGTTTTGGTAGGCTTGCGCAGAATATGGTTGTAAGCGGAGGGCTTCCTGATAGTACGGGATGGCATCTTCCGTCTTGCCCATTTGAACCAGAACACCTGCGATGGCGGTGAATAAATCGGCGTTATATGGTTTAATTTCGCGGGCTTGTTGCAGGTAATCCAAGGCTTCTGTCCAATTTCCATGCATGACAGCTTGGTTGGCATTTTGTAACAACTGCTCTAAAGATAACTCGTCCAAGGCTAACTCCTTCTGGGGGTTTTATTAATTGTAATCTAAAATAGCTCTGTGTTCTTTCGAATAAAAACGACCTGAAGAATGCGTAAAGGTTAAGTAAAAGTGAGAATTTTTTATCCCAGTTTTACGGAACATTTTATGTTCCGTGCTTAAAATCAATACGATGCTTAATCTCGGCGAAGTGAATTGAGGATGAACAATGGATAACCCTCTGATTAATCCTTTGTTTGCATTCGGTGCTCTAAGTCAAAATCAGCCTTCATCAGCGCAAGCTGCCGCCGCTCAAACGTCTACCCTCAACGGGGCAGATTTTCGTCAACTGTTGACTCTGGTTTTGCTCAGCAATATGATTTCACAAGGAAGTTCGACGGGGCAGAATAATGAGTTCGGTATGGGCAATTTGATGGCGCCGCTGATGCTCAGTTTAATGGAAAAATTATTTGCCAGTCCCCTGCGCCGGCTTCTTCTCCGGTCAATGCACCGAGAGGTTTACCCGTAAAAGGGCGGCTGACGCAGGGTTCGCATAGTGGACATGTGGCGTTGGATTTCGGCGTGCCAGTGGGTACACCGGTTAAAGCTACCCTGGATGGAAAAGTGGTTTATGCAGGATGGAACGATCAAGGATATGGCAACTTGGTGATTATCGAAAATGGCCCCTATCGGGTGTATTTTGCCCATCTTTCGAAAATTCCTGTAAAAGTGGGGGAAAAAGTGTCTGCAGGGATGATCATCGGCTATTCTGGAAATACGGGCAACTCAACTGGCCCACATTTGCATTACGAGGTTAGAAAAAATGGTCAACCGATTGACCCAACCAACTTTACACTCAATTAGTTCGGAGGGAATGCTCTATGACGCTTATCACTTGGATGGATGAATTTTCTGTCAACATCAAGGAGATTGACAATCAGCATCGGCAACTGGTAGAGATGATCAACCAGCTTCACCGTGCCATGCGGGAAGGTAAGAGTGCTCAGGTGATCAACGATATCTTAAATCGTTTGATCGATTACACCGAATTTCACTTTGCAACCGAGGAGAGGCTGATGGAAGCCTATAATTACCCGGGCTTCATTCACCACAAAGCGGAACATGCCAAACTCACTCGCCAAGTGCAGGATTTTCAACGCCAGTATCGCCAAAACCCCACTGGGCTCTCGGTTCAATTGCTCAACTTTCTTAAGGTATGGCTGGCTGATCACATCTTGAAGACCGACAAACAATATACCAAATATCTCAACAGTCAAGGCGTAACCTAAGTGAGACTGAGTTAGATGATTTGTGGTAAATCATGCCTAATCGTTTTGTAAGGCATTTTTTTATGTGAGATTTATTGCCATTGACAACATTTCATGATAGGATGCGTGCGGAATGTTGGACGCTTGAACCAATTTGAGTTTCAGGATAAGGATTGATTAACCAATTGCCTATGAACACTCGCTTTGACATCACAGAGGAAGAACTCCCGATTTTTCGTGCAGAGGCCGAAGATCAACTACAAATCTTGGAAGAAGGCTTAGTAGAGCTAGAACGCAATGCAAGCGATAGCGATTTGGTTCAAGCCCTCTTTCGCGCCGCACATACCCTGAAGGGCTCAGCAGGCATGATCGGTCATAAACGCATGGTTGATCTGACCCATGCTCTCGAAACAGTCCTCGATGGCGTGCGGAAACATACCCTTACCCCCTCAGCAGAGTTAATCGATGTTATGCTTGAGTCACTGGATAGCTTGCATCAACTGCTTGATGAGGTGGGTCAGGAAGAGGCTAGTCCAGTCAATGTCAGTTCGTTGGTTGCGCAACTGCAGCGTCTTAGCGGTACGGAGAGCGACTCCAACAAAGCCTCAACCCATTCTTCATCTCAGCCGCGTCAAGAGCCTACCAAAGCGGAGTCTTCTGCTGTTGTCAAACCCCAAAGCAATTCTCCGTTAACCATTCAGGTAAAAATTAGCCCAGATAGCATTGCATCTGCAGCGCGGGCGATGCAAGTGGTCTTCGCATTGCAAGAAATGGGTGAAATCCTGGAGCTCAATCCTCCCCTTTCTGTGATCGAAACTGCCGCACCGGTTGCGGTTCTCACGGCTCAATTCCAACCTTTCAAGCCCCTCTATGAGATCCGCAAGACTTTGTCGTTGATCTCTGAGCTTGAGGGAGTTACGATTGAGGGGGAGACAGTTGAGGCATCTGATCTGCAACCCGCTTCTTTCGTTGAAGTTCCTCAAGCAGGAGTAAGGCTCTCATTGGGTGACATGCTGGTGCAAAATGGGTTGATTACCCAAGAGCAGCTTCAGGCAGCGCTGCGCCTTCAACGCGAGAGTGATGGTCCATCTAAACCGCTAGGACAAATTTTGGTGGGCATGGGGGTCATTACGCAAGAGGTGCTGGATGAAATGATTGCCGAGCAGTCAGCCCAGAAAAAAGCTTTCACTGCACCCCCTGCAGAAGTGGAAACGCCCGAAAAGGGGCGCGCGAAAACGGTGGATAAAACCGTTCGAACTAGCGTCGAACGGTTGGACAACCTGATGAATCTAATCGGCGAACTGATCACCGATCGCAACCGCATGTATCAACTGCGCCGTGAACTGGAAGCCCTTTATCGTGGTTCTGCTCAGGTGGAGGCTCTCTCCGATACCATTATCCATGTCGGGCGGATAACGGATATGCTTCAATCGGAAGTGATGTCCATCCGCATGTTGCCGATTTCCAATGTCTTCAACAAATTCCCACGCTTGGTGCGGGATTTAGCTAGAAAGGCAAATAAGCAAGTCGATTTGGTGATTCGCGGAGAAGATACCGAGTTAGACCGTTCGGTCATCGAGGTGATCAGCGATCCGCTGATTCATCTTATTCGTAACGCAGTTGACCATGGAATTGAGTCGCTTAAGGAACGCGCTGAGTCCGGTAAACCTGAGCGGGGCGTGATCTTGCTCACCGCACGCCACGAACAAGGCCGAATCTATATCACCGTTGAAGATGACGGGCGAGGAATTGACGTCCGACGCGTGAAAGCAAAAGCTGTGGAAAAAGGACAGCTCACGCAGGCTGAGGCAGATGCCATGAGCGATGAGGAAGCTATTGAGCTGATCTTTGTCTCTGGACTCTCGACGGCTAAGACCATTAGCGATGTATCCGGCCGAGGGGTAGGGATGGATATTGTTCGAGCAAATATCGAACAACTGAACGGCAATATCCAAGTGGAAACTTGGCCAGGAAAAGGGACGCAATTCACCATCATCCTGCCGCTAACCCTCGCCATTGTTCCTACCTTATTGGTCAAGGTATGTGAATCTACTTATGCCATTCCGCTGGTGACCGTTAACGAGACGTTGCGCATTAAGTCGCAGGATATTCAAACGGTAAACGGCAGGCCAGTGATCAACCTCCGTGAGCATGTGTTGCCGGTTTGTAATTTGGGCGAGGTTTTTGCGCTCCAAAACCGCCAAAATGGTCAACCCAAAGAGGATGTTGAATACGTGGTCGTTGTGCGCTCAGGCAAAACCCAGCTTGGTTTGATTGTGGATGATTTAATCGGTGAAGAAGAAGTGGTCGTGAAGGCACTCAGTTCGGTGATTGGGGAAGTGATAGGTATCTCCAATGCAGCCATCCTAGGAGATGGACAAGTTGCTCTAATCATCGACGTGCAGGGCTTGATTAAGTTGGTGACCTCTTGGAGCGAGCGTAGCGGTCGTTTCGAGAGATTCACGGTTTGAGATAAAGGGGTTTCCGATGGACGAAGCATTTGCAAAAAGATTTCAGAATGTATTGGCAAAGATGGCAAACGTAGGGATTCACAATGCGGCTCGGGGAATGTCTGCGATGGTGGGCGAAACCTTGACGGTTACCGAGCCAACTGTTACCTCGATACCCTTTTATGAAATCCCTACCCTTTTAGGGGGACCTGAAACAGAAGCAGTTGGAATCTATCTTCGAGTGGAAGGGTCTATTCCAGGGCAGATCATGATGGTGATTCCCTATCCCAAAGCGCTCGAATTAGCCGATTTGATCATGGGGGAACCATGCGGCACGACCACTGAGTTAGGCGCCATGGAAAGATCTGCCTTAGCAGAACTGGGAAACTTAACCGGTTCATTTTTCTTGAATGCCATTGCCGATACCGTCGGTCTTGCAGCTCGGCCCTCCCCTCCCGCGGTAATTGTCGATATGGTCGGAGCAATCATGGATATCATCCTTGCCACGGCTGCTGTGTTAAGCGAAGAAGTTTTGATGATTCAAGCCAAATTTTTGCGCAATGGGCGGGAAGCCCAAGCGGATTTTTGGTTGATACCCGATCATCACACGGTTGAAAGGATCACCAAACAAATCGAGGCAGACAATGCAGGATAGTTTGGCGGTCGGCTTGGGCGAATACAAACTGAGCCGCAACATCGATGATGTTTTAGTGGCTTATGGACTGGGGTCATGCGTCGGCATTGGCATGTATGATCCCCAACTGCGCTTAGCCGGCTTGCTTCATGCGGTATTACCTTCTAGCCCCAATGGGGTTGCCGAGAAAAGTGCCAAATACGTGACTTCAGGGATCGAAATATTATTGGGCGAAATGATTCATGCAGGCGCCGTGCCCTCGCGACTGGTCGTGCGCATGGCGGGTGGAGCCAATATGCTCACTGCACCGGGTTTTGCAAAAACCTTTAACATTGGAACTCGAAATGTCGAGGCCGCTCATGAGATGTTCCAACGTTTACGATTAAGACTGGTCAGCGAGGAAGTTGGTGGCACAATTGGGAGAACGGTGCGCTTCTACGTTCGAGATGGACGGATGACCATTCGCACGGTTGGCAATCAAGAAAGAGAAATATAATGCAGTTTCGTGATTCTATGATAGAAAAGGAGATTGATTGAATGGCAAAAATATTAGTTGTCGATGATGCAGAGTTCCTGCGAGTGCGAATTTCGAAGATGCTCAGCAGCGAAGGCCATGAGATCATCGAAGCAGAGAATGGCTTAAAAGCGGTCGAAACCTACAAGAGTTCTCGCCCCGATGTGGTCTTGATGGACATCACCATGCCAGAAATGGATGGGCTGGCTGCGCTGCGAGAAATTCGTAGTTTCGACTCTTCTGCCAAGGTTGTCATGCTGACGGCTTTAGGTCAAGAGTCAGTTGTGTTAGAAGCCATCAAGGCTGGGGCGCGTGATTTTGTCGTCAAACCCTTTGAGAAAGATCGCGTCCTGAGCGCGGTTGCGAAATTGGTTGGTTAGGCATTACTTTATCCAGATGGCAATACCTGCACCGAGCGAGCCACACCCTTCTCAACCTGCCGTTAATGGTCAGGAAAAGAATATCCGCATTTTAGTGGTGGATGACTCTGCCTTTATGCGCTATACGCTGACGCGCCGTTTGAGTGAAACGGCGGGCTTTAGCGTGGTTGGATCTGCTCACGATGGTAAAGAGGCTATTGAGCTAGCTGAAAACCTCAAACCGGATGTCATCACCTTGGATGTGGAAATGCCGCACATGGATGGCATCAGCACGCTGCGCCAAATCATGGCGACGCGTCCAACGCCGGTGGTGATGGTGAGTAGTTTGACCACGGAAGGGGCTCGCGAAACCATCCAAGCGCTGACCTTTGGAGCAGTGGATTTCATTGCCAAACCCGAGTCGAAAGCTAATATCGAGCAGATCATCGAAGAACTAATCACCAAAATACGGCGTGCTTCTCGGGCAAGGGTGTATCCCCTTTCTGTCGCGCCCCCTTCTCCACCGATGATTGTAACCGAGCAGGATCGCAAATCTACTCGACCTCTGCGGGAGAAGGATAAGGTTGTAGTCATAGGCGCTTCAACTGGGGGACCACGCGCTCTCAATCAGCTCGTGCCGCAGTTATCTTCGAAATTGCCAGCCGCTTTTGTGATCGTGCAACACATGCCGGTTGGCTTTACTCGTTCGCTTGCTGAGCGGCTGAATAGCCTTTCGGAACTCTTGGTCAAGGAGGCTGAACCAGGCGATCGGTTGGAAGTGGGCAAGGCGCTGATTGCGCCTGGCGGATTTCACATGGTGTTCAATCAAGATGGGCAGGTGAGCCTGAACCAAAATCCCACTGTGCATGGTGTGCGGCCGGCGGTAGATGTGACTCTGCTCTCTGTTGCTCAAAAATTCGGCAAAGCGACTGTTGCGGTTGTCCTGACCGGTATGGGCAAGGATGGTGCCAATGGGGCAGTTCTGACCCACTCGATGGGCGGAAGAGTGATTGCTGAAGATGAGTCGAGTTGCGTGGTCTACGGTATGCCGCGCAGCGTGGTGGAAGCCGGCGTTGCCGATGAAGTAGTTCCTCTCCCAGAAATACCCAATGCGATAGCGAGGGCGTTGCAATGGAATTAGAGGTCTATCAAGAGATCAAGCGGAACGTGAAACGCCTTCTGGAGCTTGATTTGGAGCATTATAAAGACGAGCAGATGAGGCGACGATTAGACTCGTGGCTGGTGCGCAGCGGCGCGCAAGACTGGAAGAGCTATTTTGAACGCGTGCGCACGGACGAAAAAGAACGCAATCGCTTTCGCGATTATCTGACGATTAATGTCTCCGCGTTTTTCCGCGATGCGGAGCGATGGAAGAGCTTAGCTGATCAAGTAATGCCCCGCTTGTTGCGAGAAGCCGTTGGCAGAGGACCCTTGGAGAGTGGGTTGCGCGTCTGGAGCGCAGGTTGTTCCATTGGTGCAGAACCTTACACGTTGGCGATCTTACTGGATGAAATCTCGCCGCGCCGCCGCCATTCCATTCTGGCAACCGATTATGATCTCAGCGCCTTAAACAAGGCTCGCCAAGGCGGCCCGTACACGGCGGAGGAGATTCAAAATCTCAATGCAGCGCAGCGTTCAGCCTACCTGCAGCCGGGTGGACCTCCTTACTACGTCAATGCGAGTCTTATTAAGAAAATAACTTTTCAGGAACATAATCTGTTTGCCGATCCGTTTCCTCAGCAGATGGATTTAATTGTGTGTCGCAATGTGGTGATCTATTTCACGACTGCCGCCAAAGACCAGCTTTATCGAGCCTTTCGCGATGCCCTTCGCCCAGGTGGCATTCTCTTTGTGGGGGCAACGGAAATCATCCCCCATCCGCAGACTTACGGTTTGCGCAATGTGGGGATTTCGTTCTATGAGAGGGTATAGCTATGTCAGCTCAAATTACGATGGACGATCTTATCCGTAAAGTTGGCGAACTCCCACCGATGCCACAGGTTGCTCAAAGAGCGTTGGACCTGATTCGAGATCCGAAGTCCGATATGGCGGATGTGGCAAAAATCCTAACGATGGATGAGGCAATGACCAGTCTGGTCCTACGGTGGGCTAACTCAGCCTATTACGGATTGAAATATCCCGTTTCCACCGTTCATCAAGCGGTTACTTATTTAGGTTATCGCACCTTGCACAGCTTGATTTTAGCTGCTTCGGTCGCTTCTTTTCTCGAGAGACCCGCTCCTGGCTATGCACTTGAACGCGGCGAACTTTGGCGACACTCAATTGCAGTGGCGGCTGGGGCACGCTTGATCGCAGCAGATTTTGGGCAAAAAATCTCCGAAGAAGCTTATCATGCAGGCTTGTTGTGCGATATTGGCAAGCTGGCGTTGGAAATCCTACTAAGGAACGCAAATACCAATCAGCCAGATTGGCAAGGAAAATCCTTCAATGATCTTGAAACCTCCCATTTTGGCATCGATCATGCTGCCTTAGGAGCAGAGCTAGCCCGCCGATGGCGGTTGCCCAATGCTCTGGTTGACGCCATCGCCAACCATCATCAACCTTCAAAAGCCAATGAAGGTGCTATTTTGGCTGCTGCTGTTCACTTGGCGGATGCCGTAGCGATGACACTGGGAATCGGGCTGGGTAAAGATGGTTTGCAATACACCCTCGACCCGGTAGCCGTAGAAAGAATGAAGTGGAACGATAAAAAACTCAACGATTTATCCGATCGAATCATGCCGTTCGTCGAAGAAGCGGACGAGTTTATTCGTACAAGGAGATCCAAAGCATGAATGTGAAATTCTTGAATCCTTTCGTAGAAGCCGCTTCTGAAGTGTTGCGAGCAGAGTGCGGTGTGGAAGTAACTCGTGGCAATCTAACCCTGCATAAATCTGCTCTAACCACGGATGATGTGACCGTCCTGATTAGTTTGGTCGGGCAAATCCAAGGGGTTGTCCTGTACGGCTTGTCTGAAAAAACAGGATTATCTCTTGTCTCACGCGTGATGGGGCAAGACTTCCCAGAATTTGACAGCTTGGCTCAAAGCGGGGTAGCCGAATTGGGCAATGTCATCTCTGGGCAAGCGACCATTCGTCTTTCAAACGCTGGATACTCCGCAAATATCTCCCCGCCGACGCTCATTCATGGACGAGGGGTAACGATCTCTACTTTGGATTTTGCTCGCGTTGTTGTCCCTCTGACGACCGAACTGGGTGAGATCTCTGTCCATCTGGCACTACGCGAAGCCCCTGCGGGTGCGGCTTCTTCTACATTTGTGCCGGTAATGGTGCCAGACTCGGCGAAGAAATAATTTTTGTTTGCTATTGGGAGGACGAATGAACGTTAAGTTTCTAAACCCCTTTGTTGAAGCAGCTTATCAAGTCTTACAAGCTGAAACTCGTTTGACGGTTACCCGCGGTGAACTTAACCTTGATAAAGAACCCTACTCTACGGATGACATTACGATCATCATTAGCTTGGTTGGTCAAGTAATGGGAAACGTCATCTATAGCCTTAACAACCAAACCGCTATTGCCTTAGCTTCACGCATGATGGAAGAAGAATTAAAATCACTGAGTGCCCTTGCCCAGAGCAGTATTGCTGAATTAGCGAATGTGATCACCGGTAGGGCAAGTGTGCTCTTGGCGCAGGCTGGTTATGAGTCGGTAATTTCTCCTCCAACCTTTCTGATGGGTAAAGGAGCTATCATTTCAACCCTGGATTTTGCCCGCTTGATTGTGCCGCTAAATTGTGAGATTGGTTCCTTGACGATCCATCTTGCCCTGCGGGAAGGCAGCCAACGGGTAATTTCTCAAGGCAATACCGTCGTGGCTAATCGCTTTACCTTATAAGGGTAAGGGTATAAGCATTGGGTATCCCTTATAACATTAAGGATGTATAATTAATCTCGAAGCACCGATGCAAGCAGGGTACGGAACGAAACGAAGATGATAACGATTTAACCGGTCAAAGCAGAAATAGAAATGAGGTTTATCCCTATGGGGGATAGCTTTTCTTCCACACATATGAGTTTTCCCACCCGCATCCTTCAACCAGGGGTATTGCCCAATGTTTTTATCGGCCGGCAACCCATCTTCGATCGCTACCTACGCGTGATTGACTATGAGCTGCTCTATCGCAATAGGGATAGCGAAACCGCAACATTCTTTAATGAAGATGAAGCGACATCTCAGGTTATTTTAAATACCTTCGCCGAAATTGGATTAGAGGATGTAATCGGCAGGCAGAAAGCCTTTATTAACCTGACGCGCAATTTCTTTCTCGAAAGGTATCCCATTCCGTTTACTCCCCGCCAATTGGTCATCGAAGTGCCGGAAACCCTCATTTTAGATAAAGAAATCATTGAGCACATTCAGGAATTCTCCCAAAAAGGGTATCAAATTGCCTTAGATGATATCTCCTCGCTTACGAATGTGCGCTCGCTGATAAGTATTGCCGATATCTTCAAACTTGATTTGTCCTTGATTCCGCCTGAGAAAATTCAGCCGTTGGCATATCGTCTGCAATTCCAACGCGGCAAGCTGCTGGCTGAGAAGGTCGAAACTCGTGAACAATTAGATTTGTGTATGCAGGCAGGCTTCGATTACTTTCAAGGCTTTTTCCTTTGCCGACCGAATATCGTCAGTGGACGGAAAATTCCCACTTCCCGCTTTGTTTTGATGCAATTGCTAGCTAAACTTCAAGACCCGGATGTCGGTTTTGAGGAACTGGAACATACGATCTCTGAAGATGCCATTCTCGGTTATAAACTTTTGCGCTTAACCAATTCTGCTTATTATGGCATTCGCTCTGAGATCAAGTCTATCCGTCAGGCGATGACGTTGTTAGGCTTGGATAAACTGCGCAGTTGGCTGACATTGATCCTCTTGGCGGAGAAGCAAGATAAACCGCGCGAGCTTACGATTCTGGCGATGATCCGTGCCCGCATGGGGGAGTTGTTAGCTATCAACGCCAAGCTTGCCGAACCCGAATCTTATTTTCTTGCCGGATTGCTCTCTGCTTTGGATGCCATTATGGATAGTCCTTTGGAAGAGTTGCTTGAGAATATTCGGCTATCGCTGGCGATTAAGGAAGGCTTATTGGAGGGAAAGGGCTTGATCGGACAGGCAATTCAATGCATCCTAGCTTATGAGAGGGCAGAATGGGATAAAGTCAGTTTCTTGCAGTTGCAGCCTGATCTGATCCGCGATATCTATTTGCAAAGTTTGCATTGGGTTGAGACGATGCGCAAGGCGCTGAATATCTTGGGGTAGAACCCATTGCTTGCCCATCTGGGTTATTTGAGTTTTAAAGTGCGGAAGGATAACTCCCCTCGCCAATTTTGGGAGAGGGGTTGGGGGCGCCGCCCTGAGCCTGTCGAAGGGTGAGGGTGGGTTTCGGTACGCTCCACTACGTTCCGCTACTCAACCCGCGTTCCAACTCCCCTCGCCCATGATGGGAGAGGGGTTGGGGGTGAGGGTTGCGGGTCGAGTAGGGCGTCAGCCCGTATCGAGACCCTTTGTGGGCGGGTTTCGACAAGCTCAACCCGCGCATCTGTGTCACACCGAGCGCAGCACTACCCCCATGTCACCCCAAAGCGAACCCCTAGCCATTGTCACCTCGAAGCGAACCCCTAGCCGTTGTCACCCCGAACGAAGCCATAACCGCTGTCACCCCGAACGAAGCCATAACCGCTGTCACCCCGAACGAAGTGAGGGGTCTTGAGATGTCGCGTTTTGTTTCCCTGTCCTTTTTATGCAATGAATGGCGTCATTGATCGCTCAGCTTTTACGCGACTTTTACACAATCCTCATCTGTCTTTTATTCCCAAATGAGAAGAATTATTGTGTAATAAAAAAAGCGACTGCGCTGTGACTAGCTGGGCTTTGGGTCGCAAAATGTGATCGTGCCTTGACGCGGCAAAAGCGAGTGAGATCGTTCATGTCCAGAGCGAACCTTATCCTTCAAGGCATGCAGATAGGCGCAATCCAACTCAGTCCTAAAGGAGATCACCTGAATGAATACTAGTCGTCGTTCCTCGTTGAAAACAACCCTTATTTTATGGTTTGGCGCGTGTTTGATCCTGCTGGCGGTCATTCTATCGAGTAGTGCTGTATTAACGCAACGCAGTCAAGCTATTCAATTTGCCCAAAGCGAGGTTTTAGCTTTGGCAAAAGGTTATGCAGGCACGGTCGATGCTGAAATCGAAGTCGCTTTGGATACGGCGCGTACACTAGGCAATGCCTTCTCTTCAGTTTTGGATGGATCAAGGCAAGGGGAGCGGTTAACCCGTCAACAGGTGAATGCGATCCTCTATCAAACCCTTGCCAAATCCCCCAGTTTTCTAGGGGTGTATACTGCATGGGAGCCGAACGCCTTTGACGGGCAAGATGGGCAGTACGCCAACCGAGATTGCCACGACGCAAGCGGGCGATTTATTCCTTATTGGGTTCGCTCAGGAGATCGAATTATCTGCGAGGCATTGATGGATTATGAGACCGAGGGGATTGGAGATTATTATCTCGTCCCCAAGCGAACCCTGCAAGAAACGGTGATTGATCCTTACCTTTACCCCATCGAAGGTGTTGATGTCTTGTTGACATCGGTGATTGTGCCGATTGTCAAGGATGGTAAGTTCTATGGCATCGCTGGGGTGGACTTTCGAGTGGATACCCTGCAAGCTCTAACCGAGTCAGCCGCAGAAGGGGGAACAACGCTAATCGTTCTTTCGAATAATGGAACAATTGTAGGGGATTCAGCTCATGCAGATCGGGTGGGAAAATCCATTGAGGAATTTGCCGAGGATTATAACCAACAGGATATGCGGTATGTAGTAGAGGGAGTAGAAACGGTCGAGAGAAGCGAAGGAAACCTTACCGCATTTTCACCGATTTGGTTTGGCTCTGCTCCGACACCTTGGGCAGTCAAGGTGCTTGTCCCAGAAAGCAGGGTTATGGCAGGTGCGAACCTATTTCTGCGCAATATTGCGGTGATTTCGTTGGTCTTGATTGCTGTTGCGCTGGGCATGGTTTGGCTGCTGGCAACTCGCTTGGTGTCGCCCATCGAGCGATTAACTCAGGCAGCTCAGCGCATTTCACAAGGCGACTTGGAGGCTGAAGTGCGGGTTGAGTCGGCAGACGAAATTGGGCAACTGGCGTCTGCATTTCACGAGATGAACGCTTATCTGACGGAATTAGCCTATATTGCTGATCAGCTTGCCAATGGTAACCTCTCGGTTCAAGCTCAGCCGCGTTCGGATAAGGATGTCTTCGGCAAAGCTTTTGCCAGAATGATCCAATCGCTTAGACAAACCTTATACCAAATTGCCAAAAGCAGTGCTACCTTGACCGATGCGTCCTCGCAATTGGCAAACTCTGCTAACCAAGCTGGGCAAGCTACCTCCCAGATTGCTGCAACGGTGCAGCAAGTCGCCAAGGGGATTGGGCAACAGTCTGAATCGATTTCGCAAACCGCTTCTTCCTCCGAGCAATTGTCCCGCGCCATCGATGGAGTTGCTGTGGGGGCTCAAGAGCAGGCTAAAGCGGTTGCTGTAGCCTCCTCGCTCACCTCTCAAATCACTTCAGTTATCCGTCAAGTGGCTTCCAATGCTCAGAAAGTCATTGAGAATGCCAGCAATGCTACTGAAGCAGCTCAGAAGGGTTTCCAGAGTGTCGAAGCTACGATACGGAGTATGCAAACGATCGTCTCCAAGGTGAACAGCTCTGCCGAAAAAGTACGCGAGATGGGACAACGCTCGGCTGAGATCAATTCGATCGTCGAGACGATCCAAGATATTGCTGCTCAGACGAATCTTTTAGCCTTGAACGCCGCCATTGAGGCTGCGCGGGCAGGTGAGCATGGCAAGGGATTTGCTGTGGTAGCGGATGAGGTGCGCAAATTAGCCGAGCGAGCAGCTTCGTCCAGCAAGGAAATTGGAGCGTTGATTAAGCGGATTCAAGCAACGGTGGAAGAAGCGGTGGTTTCAATGGACGAGACCACGCAGGAAGTCCACAGCGGAATGAATTTGGCAAACGAATCCGGCAATTCCCTTTCCAATATCTTAGATGCTGCTGAGGCGGTTCAGCAGCGAGCTTCCAATACCAGCACCATGTCTTCGCAAATGCAAGAGGCTGCCGATGAGATGGTAACAGCAATGGATACGGTCTCAGCCGTTTTGGAACAAAACACCCTCTCGACTGAGCAGATGGCGGGATCGGCACAAACCGTCACCCAAGCGATTGAGAACATAGCCTCGGTATCTGAAGAAAACTCTGCGGCAATTGAAGAGGTTTCCGCTTCGGCAGAAGAAATGACCGCTCAGGTTGAGGAGGTAGCTGCCGCAGCGCAATCCTTGGCTGCACTTGCCACCGAATTGAAACAGATTGTCGAACATTTTCAACTTGATGAACACGAGCACGAAAAAGAACCCAACTTTTCCCAAGAAGAAACAAAGCTTTCCCTTATTCGTCTTGGGGAAAATTTGAGCGATGGCGATGGTCATATTTAAGTTTGATTAGGAGAAAGGAAAACATGGAACGTCAACTGGTTGTTTTTGAATTAGCAAACGAACATTATGGCGTGGATATCGCCGCCGTAGAAAGCATTATCAAAATTCAGCCGATCACTGCTGTGCCGCAGGCTCCCGCTTTTGTGGAGGGAATCACCAATCTGCGCGGCAGTGTATTACCGGTGATGGATTTGCGCAAGCGGTTTGGCTTGAGCAGCCATCTTGAAAAAGGGGCGGAGATAGCCCAAGAAGAGCGGCGCATCGTGGTTGTCTCAATGGATGGGATGAAAATCGGCATGATTGTGGACGCAGTGTCGGAAGTATTGCGTGTTCAGGAGGAAGCGATTGAGCCGCCGCCGCCGATGGTGACCACGATCAATAGCGCTTTTATCACTGGCATTGCCAAAGTCGGCGAGCGCTTGATCATCTTACTGGATTTAGCGAAAGTGCTGACTCTCAGCGAAAAGGATCAAGTAGCAAGCCACCCAGCCGAAGGAACTTGGCGTTACCAAACCAAACAGCCCCGTCAAGCTTACGGGGCTCTACGGTTTTTCTTGCTAATCGTTTAGCGGTTTGAGACTTGCGCCTATTCTGCTCAGGTAGGATATAATTTGGCGCGAGGATGCGATGAAACGTACTTCAAGCCTAAAGGCGACTCTTTTCGATTGGGAAGCCTATCTCACCCAGCTATTGATTGCGTTGACAGGCGGGGTAGCGTTATTCTTTTTGTTGGTGCTCAGCGGTGCGATCATCTTTGGAAGCATTTATTCGGGGCGAATTTATCCCAATATCCGCGTTGGTGGGGTAGACCTTTCGGGGATGACCATCGAACAAGCCCGCCAGAGGCTGGAAGAGGAGATTCTTTTCCCACAGAGCGGCAAAATCTTGCTTCAAGACGGGGCGAGGATTTGGACGGTTGCGCCAAGCGAAGTCGGTTTCTTTCTCGATGCTCAAGCCTCCGCGGTCGCGGCATATTCGGTCGGGCGGGAAGGGGCACTTTTTAGCCGCCTCTTTCGTCCACTGCAGGTATGGCTGGGCGGCGCTTCCCTCTCGCCGCGGGTGACATACGATGAACGCAAAGCTCTCGCGGCATTACAAAAGATTGCTGCCGAGATCGATGTTGCGGTTGTCGAAGCTGCTTTACAGATTCAAGATCTCGAGGTGCAAGCCCTGCCGGGTAGAATTGGGCGAAGTTTGGATGTAGAAGCCTCAATGGTCGCCTTACGCAATCAACTCTTGACGTTGACCGATGGTGTGGTGGTTTTGGTTGTCAAAGAACAGCCGCCTGAGATTTTGGATGTATCGACACAAGCGCAAGTCATTCGAACGATCTTAAGCTCCCCCCTCATCTTACAGCTACCTTCCAGCGGTGAGGAGGAGAACCTTCAGTGGCGTTACGAGCCATCCGAGCTGGTGCGGATGTTGGCGATCGAACGCGTTCTTACTGCCAGCGGGGCGATGTATCAAATTGGCTTGCAAAAGCAGGTCTTACAGGCACAATTGAAGAAAATTGCCAAGGAGATCGACCGCGCTCCCGAAAACGCCCATTTTATCTTCAACGATGAGACTCGCCAATTAGAGTTGATCCAAGCGGCCGTCATCGGGCGAACCTTGAATCTCGAAAAGAGCCTCCAGCAAATCGAGCAAAAGCTCCTGGCGGGTGAACATCGCATCGAGTTGGTAATCGATACAACTGAGCCGGCGATTGGCGATTCGGTTCGGGCAGAAGAACTGGGCATCCGCGAATTGGTGAGCAGTTACACTTCCTATTTCTATGGCTCGAGCGGATCGCGCATTCAAAACATCCAAATTGCTGCAGCTCGCTTTCATGGGGTCTTGGTTGCGCCGGGAGAGACGTTCTCCATGGCTGAAAAGCTCGGCGATGTCAGCCTCGATAGTGGCTACGCCGAAGCGCTGATTATCTTTGGGGATCGCACCATTAAGGGGGTGGGTGGGGGAGTGTGTCAGGTCAGCACGACGTTATTCCGCACGGCTTTCTTCGGCGGTTTTCCGATCGTCGAACGCCATTCGCACGCCTATCGGGTCAGTTATTATGAGCAAACCCGTTCCGGAGGCATCGATACCAACTTAGCCGGCTTAGATGCCACCGTCTTCGTCCCGGTGGTGGATTTCAAGTTCAAAAATGACACCCCCTATTGGTTGTTGATGGAAACGTATGTCAACGCCCCTGCCCGCACTTTGACCTGGAAATTTTACTCGACCTCAGACGGGCGGGTGGTAGAATGGCAGACAAGTGGCTTGCAATACATTGTCGAACCGCCTGACCCGCTGTTTCAAGAAAACCCCGAATTGGCGCCGAATGAAATTCGCCAAGTGGATTGGGCTGCGGAAGGCGCCGATGTCACCATCTTGCGCACGGTTTACAAAGATGGCGAAATCTATTTTCAAGATCGCTTCTTTACCCATTACCTACCCTGGCGGGCAGTCTATGAATACGGACCAGGCACCGACCCAGCCGTGCTAGAGGCGTTTATCAAGAATTTGAAATAAGACGAACTGGTTTGAACAATGGGGCAACCTGTCCGTTCTTTTGTGTGTCATATGAGCAAACCGTATCATAGCGAAAGGCAAGTTTTAGCGTATGTAGTTTATGCCGCTCAATGAATCGGATACCCGCGCTCAGTTAATTGACCCGCTGCTCAATCGGGCTGGTTGGACGCGCAGTCAGGTGACGCGCGAGCATTACTACCGACCCGATTGGCAATATACAGCCGGACGGGTGGTGCTGCGCGGCGGGCGTGCCGAGCGTGAAAAACCACGCCGCATGGATTATTTGTTGCGCTATACCGATGCTTTTCCTATTGCTGTTGTTGAGGCAAAGGCAGAGAGTGAACCGGCCATCAATGGGCTGGAACAGGCAAAACGCTATGCCCGTGAAACGACCCTGATGTTTGCCTATGCTACCAATGGACATGAAATCATCGAGTGGGATGGGTTTACCAACACCACCCGAACTCTAACTGAATTTCCCTCTCCCGAAGAATTGTGGAAGCGTTGGAGCCTGAATATGGGCATCTCTGCGCCAGAGCAAGTTGATAGAGCGATCGGCGAATTGCGCCCATTATATGATGCTGCCATGGCAGCCGCCCGCCGCCGCAATCCATTGCTGTACTCCTATGCCCCACCCGACTTGACACGCGGTAAAGCCCCCTACTACTTTCAGGAAGCTGCTATTCGCGAGGCCATTCTGCGCATCATGCGTGGGCAGAAACGCATCCTTCTCACCTTGGCAACAGGCACAGGCAAGACTTTTATCGCCATGCAAATTGTCTGGAAACTGCTCAAGTCGGGTTGGTTGCAGGCGCAAAAGGGACGCAGCGGGCGTATTCTGTTTCTCGCCGACCGCATTGCCCTGCGCAATCAGGCTTATAACACTTTTGCGCCGTTTGCTGCTGCGCATGGTGACCCGCGCTTCCTCTTGGATGGTAACCGCAAATTAAGTTTCCATCATGATTTATATTTTGGAATTTATCAGACGCTATGGAACGCGGAAGGGGAAAAACGCCTTTTTGAGCGATTCCCGCCTGATTTTTTCGACATCGTCATTGTGGACGAAGCCCACCGCTCTGGCTTTGGCACTTGGCGCGAGATTCTCGATCATTTTAGTACCGCCATTCATCTCGGTATGACTGCCACTCCCAAACAGGATGAAAACATCGATACCTATGCTTACTTCTGCGCTGAGGAGTCAGCCATTCCGCTTGACCCCTCAGACCCCGCGAAGGGTGTCATTCACCCTCCAGCTTACACCTACAGTCTAAGGCAGGGCATAGAAGATGGTTTCCTAGCGACCTACAAGGTACACCGTGTCAGGTCTAACGTGGATAAAGACGGTCTGCGAATCGAGCAGGTGATCGAACAAGGAGCGGAAATCATTGTGCCAGAGGATGTTACCCTACGGGATGAGTATGTCACCCCACAGTTCGAGCGTGAGGTGCACCTGCCCGATCGCACCCAAACCCTCGTGAGACATTTAGCCGGGTTACTGAGGCAATTCGGAGCCATGCACAAGACGATGGTCTTCTGCGTTGACATCGAGCATGCCCGCGAAGTAGCTCGCCAGCTCAATAATGAGTTTGCCGATTTGGGGTTGGGTGAGGACTACGCTGTACCTATTGTCAGTGAAGAGGGTGAACAGGGGCAGCGCTGGTTGAACCAGTTCCAGGATAGCGACCGCAAGACACCCGTCGTGGCGACGACTGCCGACTTGCTCTCCACCGGTGTAGATGTGCCCTCCTGCCGTAACATCGTCTTCATGAAGACGATCTCTTCGCCCATCCTGTTCAAGCAAATCATTGGGCGCGGTAGCCGCATTGACCCGGCCACCAATAAATTGTGGTTCCGCATCATCGATTACACCGACGCCACCCGCCTGCTTGACCCGCGCTGGGACTGTCCCCCCACGCAACTTACCCCAACGCCTCCACCCGAAGAGCAAACGGCTAATTTGGAAGGTGTCGTGCGCCTTGAGGAGACCGGCGACGTGATTCAAGGTGCCAGCGTGGCAGTGATGGCTGCCCCGAACGACCAGCGCGGACCCATCCTGACCGATGCGCACGGCGCCTATCGCTTTGAGAACCTACCCGCAGGTGAGGTAACGGTGATTGCTTCAGGAGCAAAACTCACCCGTCGCCAAAAGACCATTCAAACGCTAGCCAATCAAACTGTCCGTTGCGATTTCGATCTGGCGTTTGCGCACACCAATCAGGAGCGTGTGATTACGGTTAAGAATCTGGATGTGAAGATTGCCGAAGAAGCGATTTTCTTCGTCACCGGCTTGGAAGAGCCGCTGACGCTGGAGCAGTATGTGGACTATGCCCGCGAAAAGACTCTCGCTTTGCTACCCGGTTGGCAACAACTGGTTCAAGCCTGGCAGGATGAGCAGAAACGCGCTAAGTTACGTGATCAGCTCGCTGAGGTGAGCGTGCATCCCGATGTGCTTGCCGAAGCCCTTAATTTGCCCGAAACCGACCCCTTCGACCTGCTGGCGATGTTAGCTTTTCGACGTGAGCCGCCGCTACGCCGTTCTGAACGGGTAGACCGTTTCCGTCAGGAACATCGGCAATGGCTGGATTCGCTTGCTCCTGAACAGCGTGCGGTGGTCGAAGCCTTGCTTGACAAATATCGCTTGAGTGGAGTGGATGAAATCACCAACCCGCGCATCTTCCGCCTACCGCCGTTCAAAGAGATGGGCGAACTGAGCGGCGTGATGACCCGCTTTGGCGGCGCGGACGCCTTGCGGCAAACATTGGCGGAGGTGCAAAGGCGGTTGTATGCTTGATTGCCCGCCGATAAATCGCCGGGCAATGCAAGGCGCCGAATAATTTCGGCTTAGCCCGATTCAACGGGCGCGCTGTGCCTGCCGTCGGATTTATCCGATGGCAAGGCGCCCACACTGCCCGCCGATAAATCGCCGGGCAATGCAAGGCGCCGAATAATTTCGGCTTAGCCCAATTCATCGGGCGCGCTGTGCCTGCTGTCGGATTTATCCGCAAGGCGGCTATACTTGTTGACTGGAGACCCCATGACCGTACCAACCACCCGACTGAACGAAACTCTGAGCAATGAGATGTGGCGCGCTTGCGACATCCTGCGGCGCGATAACAACGTCGGCGGCGTGATGGCTTACACCGAACACCTTGCCTGGCTGCTCTTCCTGCGCTTTCTAGACCTGGAGGAGAAGAAGCGCGAGGTAGAGGCTGCTTTCGTGGGCGAGATCTATGAATCCGTCCTGCCACCCGACTTGCGCTGGGACGCTTGGGCAAGCCCGCAAAAGCTAGACCAATGGAACTCGCAAAACGGCGAGCTGGTTGCCTTTGTGCGCGGGCGGCTGCTGCCCGGTCTGGCGGGGCTGAGCGGCTCGCCACTGGCGCACACCATCAGCAAGTTGTTTTCCGATGAGAGCGTGGGCGATCAGACCGTGGTGCGCAACCTGCCGGTGTGCGCTTCGGATTACAACTTGAAGGATGTCATCACCATCATCAACCAGATTGACTTCAGCCGCGAGGATCACTTCTTCACCATCACCCGCTTTTACGAGGACCTGCTGGCGCGCATGGGGCAGGAAAATCAAATTGCCGGCGAGTTTCACACCCCGCGCCCGATCATCCGCTTCATGGTGGAGGTGACTGACCCGCAGATCGGAGAAACGGTCTATGACCCGGCCTGTGGCTCGGCGGGCTTCCTGGCGCAAGCCTACCTGCACATGCAGCGGCAGGCGGACACGCTGGAAAAAGCCGAAACCATACAGCACAGCACCTTCTTCGGGCAGGAGAAAAAAGGACTGGCAGCGTTGCTGGGGACGATGAATCTTGTCCTGCACGGCGTGACGACGCCGAACATCACGCGCGCCAACACGCTGGAAGAGGACATCCGCAGCAGCCCCGCCCAGCGGTACGACATCATGCTGACCAACCCGCCCTTTGGCGGTAAGGAGGGGAGCCACATTCAGGAAAACTTCCCGGTGCGCAGCAACGCCACCGAACTCCTGTTCCTGCAGCACATCCTGAAGAAGCTGACGTACGCGCCCAACGCGCGCGCGGCGGTGGTGGTGCCGGAGGGGACGCTCTTCCGCGGTGGGGCATTTGCTCAAGTCAAGAAA
>FWPU01002163.1_pt1 | contig 55751 bp, 45 predicted proteins | sample 2228361 | NCBI WGS metagenome assembly FWPU01 (sample SAMEA103939777, study PRJEB20133) | metagenome | reverse complement strand
ATTACGAACCGAAAGCCTCTTATGTCATCGTGAGCAATCACGCGAGTATGTATGATATTTTGGCGGTGCTGGCAGGCATCAAAAGCAACTTGCGAATTATGGCGAAAATAGAACTTTCAAAAGTACCGCTCTGGGGCTGGGCTGTGAAGCGAGACGATTTCATTTTCATTCGGCGCGGTGGCAATCGCGAAGCCTTGCAAAGTTTGCTCGAAGCCAAAGAAAAATTGGACGACGGAAAATCCGCCTACATTTTCGCTGACGGCACGCGCTCGCCCGACGGCTCGATATTCGCGCCGATTATCGCTTCTCGCTTTTCGGTTGAAACACGCTCTTCTTCGTGGATTTGCAAAATGTCTTGAACATCGAAAATGCGCGCAGATTGCTTGGAACGCCAAGAAGAATCAGCCCGACCGCATTTTGCAATGGCAATTTTTGCCCGTCGCCGACATTAAAGCCGAATTTTAATCGCACTTATTTCCATTTGTCTCGTAAAAGAAGGTAAGTCATTTTGAAAGGAGGATACCATGAACACGCAAGAAAAGTCTTTGCGACAACGCATTCGCAAAGCCCTGATTCTCTTCTCGCTGCTTTTCTTCCCTGTAACGCTCCTTTACTTCTCGCCGGTTTTGATTCTCGAAGGCGCGGCAGAAGGGCTCATCAATGGAAGTTTGATTGTTTTCACGGTTTTCTTTTTTTCGGCGATGGTGCTTGGACGCGCATGGTGCGGCTGGGCGTGTCCCGGTGCCGGTTTGCAAGAAATGCTTGCGCCGATTAACAACCAACGCCTTGAACACCCACGCGATTGGCTCAAATGGGCAATATGGATTCCTTGGGTGATTTCCATCGCGCTCACGGCATTTTTTGCTGGCGGATACAAAACCGTTGACTTCTTTTATCAAACACAATACGGCATTTCCGTTACGCACCCACTTGGCTATGTGATTTATTACGGTGTCTTGACGCTGTTCATCACCGTTGCGCTCCTTACAGGACGGCGCGGCGCGTGCCATCAAATTTGCTGGATGTCGCCTTTCATGATTCTTGGGCGAAAGGTCAGCAACCAACTTCACTTGCCGTCGCTCCGTTTAAGTGCCGAACCGAGCCGCTGCGTCGAATGCCACAGTTGCACCAAGCATTGTGCCATGAGCCTCGATGTAACCAGCATGGTCAAAGCGAACCATCTCGAAAACCCTGAATGTATTTTATGCGGCACTTGCGTCGATACTTGCAAACAAAGCGCAATTCGCTTTACCTTTCGTTCTCAATCTCGCTAACTTTTATTACAAGCAACGCTATGCAAACGCTTCTGAAAAAAATTACTTACGCCGAGTTCCGAGAGATGGAATTTCCAGAGGACGACACCAATCGTTATGAACTTTTAGATGGAGAACTTGTGCAACGAAATATACCTTCCATTCAGCATCAGCGCATTGTGCGCAACGTGTTTAGAAAACTTGACCAATTTGTCATGGAAAAAACCTTAGGCGAAGTGTTCTTCGCGCCGATTGCGCTCTTGGTCGATGATTACAACGCGCCGCAGCCCGATGTTTTCTTCATTTCAAACAAGACAGAACAAGTAATGGACGAGTATGTCGTGATGCGTCCGCCCGAACTCGTCATCGAGGTGCTTTCGCCCAGCACGATGCTCGACGACCGTCATCGCAAACGCAAACTCTATGAACGCTTCGGCGTCAAAGAGTATTGGCTGATTGACCCGCAGAACAAAGCGATTGAAGTCTTGACAATTTCCAACGGGCAATCGGAAATTTTTTCTTTCGCGGCGGAAAAAGGCACGGTGCGCTCGAAGGTGTTGGAAGGCTTTGAAGTTAATTTGAACGAGGTGTTCTAATCATCATGAACGCCACCGTGAAAATGCGATTCGCTTTCAGAGTTTGCCAACACGCTACGAAGATGAAGTGAGATGAAGTGAAAATGATTGCCAGAAGTTAGCCTCATTCAATCGAGAACGACGCGCCGACTTTGAAGGTGAGAATTTGCAGACCCGCCTCGCTTTGAAACGGGAAGTTGGCTTGCTTTGATTTTTGGTCATAAAGCCAAAAGTTGAACGCGCCTTTGAGGGCGAAGCCGACAATCGGAATCCACGAATTTGGGAAAAGCGCGTCAATGGCTTTGCGAATTAAGACGTGAGCGAGTTGCTGAAGAATCAAGTTTGAAAATGATTGCAGGAAAATGTATCGCGGTTGAACGAGCATGGATTCAAAGCCAATATCTAATGCGAATCTTGTTCCTGCGTCAATCATTATGCCCATTTCGGTGAATGTGGTGTAGCGCAATCCGTCAGAAAATCGGTTTAATCGCGCCGCGTCGCCGATGAAGAGCGAATCGTTCATCCAGCGATTGTTTGTCCACGATTGTCCGCTACTGATGTAGGGCGTTATGACGGCAAGTTTTTGGAATCGGTAGCCGATGCCGTCGCGCGCGCCGAATCCGAATCGGAAGGTTGAAAATCCAATCTGCGTTAGGCGTGGGGCGAGCGTATCGGTCAGTCGTCCTTTATCTGCTCTTGCGAGGCTCATCAAGAGGAAGATATGCGCGAAGTCGAGTTGAGAGGAGCTGTAATCGGAGTCGAGAAATCGTTTAATGCCAATCATGACGTTGAAGGCACTTCCGCGCGAAAAGTCCGCAACGAGGTTTTCACGGATTGGAGCCGCAAAGCCGTATCCCACGTTGATTGTTAGCACGCGACTCGGCGGCTGAATCATCAGTTCATCGACTACACTTTTAACTTCCCACTGTGCCCTTGCCGAAGGCACAATTAGAAGCGTGAAAATAATCCATTGGAAATATCTCACCCTCATGTGTGTGGAATGCCACGCCTAGTCAGAAATGATTGTCAGAAATAGAAAAGCAACCATTCTGAAACGAGGCTTCATCTGGTTGCTTTGATTTGAAGTTCATATTGTTTGAAGGGATTTCGTCAGGCGTGTGTCATCCGTCTTTTTTCATGATAGCGACCATTTCAGCGACTTTTGCATCGACGATGTCGTAAGGCAATTGGCAAGTGCCCGCGCCGCGATGTCCGCCGCCGCTATATTTTGCCATTAGTGCGCCGACGTCAGTTTTAGACGTGCGATTAAAGATGCTGTGCCCAACGGCTATGGCGCAAAACTCGCCTTTGCGTCCATCCATAATTCTCACGGAGATATTTGCCGTTGGAAATTGCGCGTAAATCATGAAACGATTGCCCACAGGCACTTCAACGCCGCGAAAATCGGTAATGACGACGTTGCCATCTTGCCGGGAGTGTTTGGCTTGAACTTCTTTGAAGGCTTCTTCTTCTTGACGGTAGCGATTAACGCGTTCTTTGATGTCTGGTTCGTTGAGAATTTCTTCGGGCGTTTTTTGATTAATCCAATCCACCAACTTCATCATCAATTCTTTGTTGCTAATTTGATAGTCGTGCTGTTTGCCCAACCCTGTTCTTGGGTCCATCAGGTAGGAGAGCAAAATCCAACCTTTCGGGTTGATGACATCTTCGGGCTCGAGATTGGCGGAGTCAGATTTATCGACCTCGATGAGCAGTTCTTGATACTTTGCGAGTTTGTCGCCCTTGCCTTGAAGCACGTAGTAATCATAGACGACGCGCGCGGCAGAGGGCGCAACGGCGAATCGTCCTTTGAACATCATATCTTCGTTGCGCGAGGCTTCGCTGGCATGATGGTCAAACCACATTCCTGCGTCGGGGTGATAGGGCAAGTTCGTGATGATGTCGTTGGAGGTTACTTTCACTTTGCCGTCCTGCATATCTTTCGGGTGGTGAAACTCAATCTCGTCGATTTGTTCTACTTCTTTGAGTAAGGCAGCGCAGACGAGACCGTCAAAGTCGGAGCGTGTCAGGAGTCGCATACGTCTTTCTCCTTTGATTAAGTTGGATTTTTGAAATTGAATCTTGCCACATTCGTTGCGGTTTTGCGTTGCAATTTGGCAAGGTTCAAAGAAGTTACGCACGGAAGTTGAGAGTTCAAACGCCGAAAGCGTATTTTTTGTTTTTCTTTTGATGTAACACGATGAACCAAACCGAACACTCGTCCCCGCAAGAGACTACCGCTCAGCCCTTTGATTTTTCCCGCGCCTTTTCAGCACTTGGGATTGCACGCTATCGTTGGATTTGGATTGGCTCGTTTATTTCCAACATTGGCACGTGGGTTCAGAAGGTTGCACAGCCTTGGCTCATTTTGCAACTTTCAGCGTCGCCGTTTCTCTTGGGGCTCGATGGCTTTTTGCAGGATATTCCGCTTCTATTGTTTTTGCTCGTTGGCGGCGTGGTGGTCGATCAGTTTGATAAGCGCAAAATTTTAATGCTCTCGCAGGTTGTTCAATTTTCCGCCGCCGCGCTCATTAGCGTTTTAATTGTGCTTGGCGAAATTCGCGTTCCCGTGATTCTTGCGCTTTCATTTGTGGTGGGCTGTATGCAAGCCTTTTCAACGCCCGCGTATCTTTCCTTCATTCCTGAACTCGTCGGTCGGGCGCATTTAGCCAACGCCGTTGCACTCAATTCGATGCAGTTCAATCTTTCGCGCTTGTTGGGTCCTGTGATTGGTGGCGTGCTTCTTGCATCGCTGGGCGTGGCGTGGTGTTTCGGCTTGAACGCGCTTTCGTTTGTGGCGATGTTCATGGTGCTTCTTTTCGCGCCTTCCTCTCCACCAGCGAATGCAACGATTTCGGCGAACTCTTTAATGGCGCAAATTCGCGAAGGATTTGAGGCGGTATTTTCTCGTCGGAATCTTGTCGCGATTATCACCATCGTGTTCGGGATTAGTTTTTTTGGCGCGCCGCTTGTCGCCTTTATCGCCGTGCTTGCCAAAGACGCGCTGAATGTCGGGGCGCAAGGGTTCAGTTTCGCTATGGCTTCGTTTGGACTGGGTGCAGTTTTAGGCGCAATTCTTGTTTCGTCGCTTCAACCGCAGTGGATTCGTCCGAAAACGGTCATCGCGACTGCCTCCTCGCTTGCCCTGTTAATTTCACTTGTTGCGCTCTCGCCTTTCTACGTGCTTTCGCTATCGCTCTTATTTCTTTCAGGATTTGCGTTTGTCAGCAGTAATGTGATTGGCAATACGATTTTACAGACATCAGTTTCCGACACTTTGCGTGGCAGAGCCATGAGTATTTACGCGTTGGCGTTTCGCGGCGGCGCGCCGATTGGCAGTCTCATCACCGGCGTGGTGGTCGAGCATTTCGGCGTGCAGATTGCCTTAGCGATAAATGGAATTGGATTGCTCATCGTGGTTTGGATTGCGCGCTATCGGCTGTATCGGCGTTGAACAAGCACGCAACGGCTTGTAATCGCTCTCGTTTTTCGTTAGATTATCAACAATTCATTTTAGGCGTTCAGAAGTAAAAAGGAGATAACTATGCCGCGCTACACACCGGAGCAACTGAGGATTCGCAACCGTTCCGTTTGGACGAAGGTTCAGCTCATTCTTGCTCCGATTCAATTCGTTGTTTTCATCGTCGGCTTTGTCCTCACCTACCTTCATTACATTGGCGAGATTGAAAATTTTGCGATTGTTACTTACGCTGTTGCCGTGAAGACGATTTTCTTCGTTGTGCTTTTCGTTACAGGAGCTTTTTTCGAGAAAGAAGTCTTCGGCAAGTGGGTCTATTCTCCTGAATTTTTCTGGGAAGATGTGGGAAGCACGATTGCCATGGCAATTCACTTCTTGTATTTCTTCCTGCTTTTGTTCAAAGCCTCTTACGAGCTTTTGATTTGGTGCGCTTTTGCCGCGTATTTCAGTTATGTTGCGAATGCGCTTCAGTATCTCATTCGCATTTGGCTCGAGAAGCGCAACGAAAAACGCTTGAAGGAACAAGGCATTGCGGTATAAGCCTGTTGAAAGTTTTTAGTTCAGTTAGTTCAGAATTAAGGGTTAGAAGTTCTATGAAGTCAAAAGCCGTTGTTTTTTACGCGCCCGAACGCTTGGAACTGCGCGAAGTGTCGTTGCGCGAGTTAGGTTCGGACGATGTCTTGATAGAGACGTATTGGACAAGCATCAGCGCGGGCACGGAGAAAATGCTCTTTCAAGGCAAACTTCCGCCCATGCAGATGACCTCGTATCCTGTGATTCCGGGATATGAAACCGTTGGGAAAATTATTCAGAAAGGCGAGAATGTGCCTGAATCGGCGTTGAACACGTTCGTTTATGTGTCGGGGTCGCTCGGCTATGTAGGCGTAAATGCCGCTTGGGGCGGGGCTTCGGAGTTAATCGTCTCGCCGTTTCACAAAACCATTCGGGTTGACTCGATTCGCGATGTCTCGCTTGGCTTGGCGTTGCCGCTTGGCGCGACCGCACTTCACGCTGTCGACCTTGCCGAAGTCTCGCGCAAAAAAGTTCTCGTTTTAGGTCAGGGCGCGGTCGGGTTGCTCGTCGCTGAACTTGCTAAGCACTTCGGCGCAGAACTCGTCATTGCCACTGATTTGAATGCAGTGCGACTTGCACAATCCTGTGCCAATATCCGCATCAAAGTTGATGAACACGATTTGACCGACGCCCTTTCAGGTCTGCTCTGCGACGTCGTGATTGATTGCACCGGCTCCATGAAAGCCATTGAGCAAAGTTTCCCGCATCTTGCCATGAATGCAAAAGTCATCTTGGCAGGATTCTATCAACGCATTGACTTGCCGTATCACATTGCGTTTATGAAAGAGCTTACCTTCATTGCCGCAAAACAATGGCGACTTGGCGACTTGGAGCGCGTCCGCGACCTTATCGCTCGCGAAAAAATTGATGCAAAGAAAATTTTTACGCACCATAGTTCTGCCTTCAACGGAATCGCGGAAGCCTATCAGACCGCGTTCAATGACCCAAGTTGTTTGAAAATGGTCTTGAGTTGGAAGGAAGATTAGACGAGAGGTGAGAGGTTGGAGGGTGAGAAGGATATGCAAGATTTTAAGCAACTAATCGTTTGACAGAAGGCTCATGAACTTGCAATACAGATAGCCAAAGGCTCTGCCTCTGAACTTGAAAATTCTTTTTTGCTTTGTCTGCCGTTGGTTTTTTATCCAATGAAGATACAGAGCGTTTGCAATCACTCTTAAACGAGATTCAAAAAATGCTATATTTGTAATGTTGAAGAAGTTGCAAAGTCGCGTATAACCTACAAACCTACAACCTATAACCTACTATGCCACGCACCATCGCAATCTACGGCAAAGGCGGAATCGGAAAGAGTTTCACAACGACGAACATGACCGCCACCTTCGCTTCTATGGGCAAACGCGTTCTGCAACTCGGCTGCGACCCCAAGCACGATAGCACCACGACGCTTTTCGGCGGCATCTCGCTTCCAACGGTTACCGAAGTCTTCGGCGAAAAAACCGCAAAGCACGAAAAAATTCAACTTGAGGATATCGTCTTCAAAAAGAAATTCCCCGACATTTCTGGTGAGATTTTCGGCATTGAGCTCGGCGGACCCGAAGTCGGGCGCGGGTGCGGCGGCAGAGGCATTATCTCTGGCTTCGATGTGCTTGAAAAATTAGGACTCTTCACGTGGGATTTAGATGTGATTCTGATGGATTTTCTTGGCGACGTTGTCTGCGGCGGATTCGCCACCCCGTTGGCGCGCTCGCTCTGCGAAGAAGTGATTCTCGTCGTTTCCAACGACCGCCAATCCATTTTTGCCGCCAACAACATCTGCATTGCCAACAACCACTTCAAAACCGTCGGCGGACAGACGCGGCTCTTGGGCTTAATCGTTAACCGCGACGACGGTAGCGGCATTGCCGAGCGTTACGCCGAAGCGGCAGGCATCAACATCATCATGAAACTACCCTATAACTCGCAAGCCCGCGACAAAGCCGATGGATTCGATTTAGCCATTCGTATTCCTGAAATCAAAGCCAAATACGACGACCTTTGCACGAAAATTTGGAATCGCGAAATTCCTTACTGCGAAGCGCGCGGGCTGAACTATGATGAATTTATGCGGCTTTTCGGCGAAGTCGATTCGCGCAAGCCTGAACCCGCACACCTTGCCGACCTTCGGCTTGAAAAAAATCTCGACCTCGACGTCACCTCGCTGGTCAAAGAAAAACTCGAAAAAGAAGCCTTCATTGCCAATGGCTTTCAAAAGCCAATTCAAATCACTTTGCCAAATGAACAAAACACACTTGGCGATAAAGTTGCTATCGGCTCAAATATCGATTCGCTTCCCCAACAAGATGAGTTTGTGAAAAAGCCATCGCGCCAAACCCAGCCCTTAATGACCGCAAAGCGATGTGGCGACATACACAAAGCCGAAAAACCTGCACCGAAACCAACCATGACCGACCACGAGCGATTGCTTGCCTGCATCTCAAAATTGCCTCGAGTCGAGCGTGAGTTGATTACGCTATCTGAAATCAAAAAGAAATCAATCCATGAAATCGCAATTGAAAAGCAGTTGGACATAGCGGAAATTCAATCGCATCTTTCCTCGGCACGCGCACATCTGAAAGAACTGTTCTTTCAAGCCGAGTAAGGTTGTGCTTAGCGTCCGAAAAACATTCCGTCCATGAAGCGGTGGCTCAAATTGCCTGTAACGGCGGCAAGGTAATAGGGCAATCCCGTCGTCCAGTGCGCCTCGGCATACCACATTGGCAACACAATAAATGGCAAGGGAATCAGGAACGCCGCCCAAAGTGAGTGCGTCCAGCCTCGATGCTTCGAGACGAGCGGCGCCATGGCAAACAGACCGAGAAACGCCGCTTCGCGCCAAAAGCCGCGCACAATCAGCACCAAGTCGAGAATGATAAATATCCAGTAAAAAATTTTTTGCCCTTTGCTTTTAATATCCACATCAGGAAAGAGCGCGAAGAGTAGCGTAATCCCAAACAAGATGACGAGCTGCAACGCATACTCCCAAGTGGAAAGCGCACTATAATCAAAGAGAATTCCAAGCAAAAACACAAACGGAATGTAGAACAAAACCCCGCCGAAAAGATGCCCTTTGTATGAACTCATTAAAAGTTTTTTGCAAAAAATTGGTTGCCTTATTTTTATCAAACTATTCAACAAAAAATCTATCGCTGATGAACCGAAAATACTTATCCCTGACCACACTTTTGCTTGCTGTTTTTTTAGGAAGCTGCATCGAAGAGCCTGCCTCACCGACATGGCTAACGAACAACCGCCTTCCTCTCGTCAATACAACCTACACCGTAGACCGATTGATTACAGAAGCGCGCGACCCGAACCTTATTGTCTCGCCAGATGGCAGTGTTGAATATCTCTTCATACAGCGTTATGACCAGTTAGTCGATGTTCGGGATTCGCTTCGATTGACGCTTTCGCGGGTGCTTGAAATTCAAGCTCCTGCAACCGTCGGCACGCCCGTTGTGCGCCTTGATTCGCTGAAAATTGTTGGTGGTAAAGTCGAGAAAATCGATAGTGTCGTGCTCAAGCGCGGCATTCAACGACTGCGAGTTGAAAATTTGAACGCTTCAAGCGGCACAGTTACAATTACATTTCCAACGGTTCGTAACCCTTCGAACAATCAGCCTTTGACGCTCTCGACGCCATTTCCGGGCAATGCCACCGTTTCGGTTGAATCACAATCGCTTCAGAACTTTCGCATTACCTCGCCGGACCGCATCAATGTGCCCTTTTCGGTCAGCACTACGCTTACCGCTGGGAATGCCATCAATCTTCGCCTCACCGTTGAATCCGATAGTTTCGTTGCGCGCTATGTCAAAGGCGTCATTTGGAATGTAGAAACAAATAGCCCTGCAGAGTATGACATCGTTGTCGACCCGATTGAACTCAGCGCGTTCAACTCTATTGACACCGTTGCTGGCGACGCCGAGCCACTTCTCACACTCAAGCTCTTCAACCTGTTCAATGTTGCAGATACCGTCAAACCCATTTTCCGTTCGGTCAATACGCGCACAAACGACGCCTTGCTCATTTTAGAACAAGGACAACCCATCATACGCTTTGTTCCGCCAACACCCGAGGGTGCTACCGTTACGCAGCCTTCCGTTCAAGTCTTGCTTAATAAAAACAACAGCAATGCGCTTCCTTTCGTCTTGCGCCGCCCCAACAAAATTTTCATAGACGGCACGGTGCTTGTTAATCCGCTTCGGCAAACGGGTTCAGCCTTTGATACCAGCACCGTCTCATTGGATTTTGAGATTAGAGTTCCTTTCCGCTTCTCGCTCGATACGCTTGCCGCCAGCGATTCATCTGATATTGAGGAAGACCTAAACACCGACAACCTTGAAAAATTTGTTCTGAACCTGCGCGCTGAAAACGGCATTCCGTTCAACTTCGAAGGCAAACTAACTTTCCTTGATGCGAACCGTCAGATTTTGCGCCTCTCAAACGGCAATCCGTTCACTTTTCCGCGCACAGGCGACACGACCAAACTGCGTTTTGCCTCTGCGCCTATCGACATCAACACAGGGCTCAGCAACGGCACAACCAACACCACGCTTCGCCTCGATTTCACCCCAGAAGAACTGCGCTTGCTTCGACAAGTCAAATTTGTTTTCAATCAACTATTTGCTGACACCAAAACACCTTCGCCGCGACGCATTGTTTTGCGTAGCTCCGACATCATTCGCTTGCGCGGCGTCGGCGAAGTCGAATACAGAATCGGGAACTAAATTTTTCAACGCTCTGAAACTTGACGCAGTAAAAATGAACAAGAAAACCATTCGCGATATTTCCGTTTCGGGCAAGCGCGTCTTGGTGCGCGTCGACTTCAATGTCCCGCTCGATAAGGAAAAAAATATCGAAGACGATACGCGCCTTCGCGAATCGCTTCCAACGATTCAACACTTAATCGCACAAGGCGGCAAGGTGATTTTGATGTCGCATCTTGGCAGACCGAAAGGCAAGTCGCCCGAACTTTCACTCGCACCCGTTGCTAAGCGGCTTTCAGAACTGCTCGGCAAACCCGTTCACTTCGCGTCGGATTGCATCGGCACAGAAGCCGAAACCGCCGTTCAAACGCTCAAAGACGGCGAGGTCTTGCTTCTGGAAAACCTTCGATTCTACAAGGAAGAAGAAGCCAACGATGCGGAGTTTGCAAAGAAGCTTGCTTCGCTGGGCGATGTCTATGTCAATGATGCTTTCGGCACGGCACACCGCGCACACGCCTCAACCGAAGGCGTTACAAAATTTATTCAAACTGCTGTTGCAGGATTTTTGATTGAAAAAGAACTCAAATATCTTGGCGAAGCAACGGCGAACCCGAAGCGTCCTTTCGTGGCGATTTTAGGCGGCGCGAAAATTTCCGGCAAAATCGATGTGCTTGAAAAATTGCTCGAAAAAGTTGATACTGTCCTCGTTGGCGGCGCGATGATTTTTACCTTCTTCAAAGCACAAGGTTTGAAAGTCGGCAAGTCGCTCGTCGAAGACGACAAACTCGACGTCGCCAGAGCAGTTTTAGATAAAGCCAACTCGCGCCATGTGAAATTGCTTCTGCCGACCGACGTAGTGATTGCGGATAAATTTGACAAAGACGCCAACGCCAAAACTGTTTCCGTCAATGCGATTGAAGAAGACTGGCTCGGCTTGGATATTGGCACAGAAACGATTCAAACCTACCGTCAAGAAATTTTGAACGCTAAAACGGTTGTGTGGAACGGACCGATGGGCGTTTTTGAAATAGAGAAATTTGCCGTCGGCACTTTTGAAATTGCCAAAGCCCTTGCGGAAGCGACGAAGAACGGCGCGATTACCGTCATTGGCGGCGGCGACAGTGCCTCCGCGATTGTCAAAGCCGGACTTGAAAAAGCCGTTACGCACGTTTCAACCGGCGGCGGCGCAAGTTTGGAGTTTCTCGAAGGCAAAATTCTGCCCGGCATTGCCGCGCTCAACGAAAAGTAGTTACGAGGTCATTACTTTTCGCAAAAATTTTTAGTTTTATCGGCGTGTTACACCTTTAACAACGATTCAAACCTTTTTACTCGAATGCGTTACGATGATTATCAACCGGGTGGCTTTTCGCTTATGCCCCCAACCATCAAAGCCTTGATTATCTCCAATGTGCTGATTGCACTCTTCGGCTGGCTTCTTCCGGGTCTGAACTACGCCCTGCGCGAGTATGGCGCACTCTGGCCCGTAGGTTCAGGCAATTTTGAAATATGGCAACCGGTAACTTACCTCTTCCTGCACGGCGGTTTCGGGCATCTCTTCTTCAATATGCTTGCCCTTTGGATGTTCGGCGTTGAAATCGAGAACTACTGGGGCACGAAGCACTTCACGAGTTACTACTTCACGTGCGGCGTTGGGGCAGGCATTTTGAACATGATTTTCACGCACGATGCACCCACGATTGGCGCGTCGGGTGCGGTTTATGGCGTTCTGCTCGCTTTCGGTATGATGTTCCCCGACCGATACATTTACATCTACTTCCTCATTCCGATTAAGGCAAAGTTCCTGATTGCCATTTACATCGTGCTTGAGTTTTTCGCGTCGCTGGGCAGTTCTGGAAGCAACGTCGCGCACTTCGCACACTTAGGCGGCATGCTTATCGGCTTCATTTACATCAAAGTGATGCAAGGCGAATTGCCGATGCAAGGCTGGCTTGAAAAAACATTTGCCGCAAAGCAACATTACACGCCGCCTGCCCGCACCAATCCGACGCGCACCAAGCAAGACCGCATCGACGAAATTCTTGACAAAATTTCCCGCACAGGCTACGAGTCGCTCACAAATGAAGAAAAGCGCGAATTGCTCGAAGCCAGCAAAAGGCAAGATTAAATTTCCTTGCGCCGTTTTTGTAGCCCTTCTCTCGCGAAGGGCTTTTTTGTTTTGCAAACGATAGTCGTCAATCCATTGTTAAACACGCAACATCTATCACTTAACTTTAATTGTAAGATATGCCAACCATTCCAATCGATATTCGCACAGGCACGATTAAAAAAGAGCGCATCATCGGCATTGATTTAGGCACGACCAACAGCCTCGTCGCGTATATGCACGACGACCACCCCGCCATCATCGCCAATAAATTCACCAAAGAACGCATCGTTCCTTCCGTCGTGTATTTTGACGACAACTTCACACCGATTGTCGGTTCAAGCGCAAAGGAGTTTTTGATGCGTTTCCCCGACCGCACGATTTATTCCGTCAAACGCTTGATGGGCAAAGCCTTTGCCGATGTCAAAGACGAACTTGCCACCTTGCCCTATCGCGTCAATGAAGCCGAATCCACAACCGTTTGCAAAATTGAAATCAGCAATGGCAAAGAAACGCGCTTCTTTACGCCGATTGAAATTTCATCGTTCATTTTGAAAGAACTCAAACGCTGGGCGGACGATTACTTCGAAGAGCCCGTCCTGAAAGCCGTTATCACCGTTCCCGCCTACTTCAACGACGCACAGCGACAAGCCACGAAAGACGCAGGCAAACTTGCAGGTCTTGAAGTCTTGCGCATCATCAACGAACCAACCGCCGCTTCGCTTGCTTACGGATTGGATAAATCCAAAAACGGATTGATTGCCGTTTATGATTTGGGCGGCGGCACGTTCGATATTTCCATTCTTAAACTCGAGGACGGCATTTTTGATGTGCTTTCCACAAACGGCGACACACACTTGGGCGGCGACGACCTCGATCTTGCCTTGATGAACCATCTCGCCATTGAAATTCAGACACAGTTTGGCTTAGACATCTTCACGAACCCGCAAATCACTCAACGCCTTCGCCTCGAGTGCGAGCGCGCTAAACGCGACCTCACCGATGCCGAACAAACCGAAATTCACTTCGATGTGTGCGGACAGCCGTTTCATCGCGCACTTTCACGATTTGAATTTGAAAAGGTGATTGCACCCGTCATTGAACGCACGCGCATTCCTTGCCTGAAAGCCTTGAAAGATGCCGGCGTATCGGCAAGCGATATCGACGAAGTCGTCTTAGTCGGCGGCTCAACGCGCACGCCATTTGTCAAACGATTCGTCTCGGAACTCTTCGGCGGCAAAACGCCTCACGACGAGCTCAACCCCGATGAAGTCGTCGCACTCGGCGCGGCAGTCCAAGCCAGCGTGCTTTCTGGCGACACCGACGACATTCTGCTTTTAGACATTACGCCGCTCTCACTCGGCATTGAAACCGTTGGCGGGGTCTTTGTGCCTATCATTCCGCGCAATACCAAAGTGCCGATTAAAATCGCGCAAGAATTCACCACATCGGTCGACAATCAAACGGGCATTGACATTCACGTCTTGCAAGGCGAGCGCGAACTTGCTCGTGATAATCGCTCACTTGCAAAATTCACCTTGAAGCCCATTCCACCTTTGCCCGCAGGCATGCCCCGCATTCTCGTTACATTCGGTCTCGATGCCAACGGCATTCTCACTGTAACTGCAAAAGATAAGCGCACGGGCAAAGAGCAATCGATTGAAGTTAAACCCACTTACGGCTTGACAGACGAGGAAGTCGAGCAGATGCTTCTTGCTGGATTTGAACACGCGCAAGAAGACGTCGAGAAACGCTTGCTGATTGAAGCCCAAGTTGAAGCCAACGCGCTGATTGCGGCGACGGAAAAATCGATTGAGCGTCAGAAAGAAATTTTTAGTGCCCTTCCAAAAGAGGAGCAGGAGCGTATTCAGTCGGTCTTGGCGGAGTTGAAGTCGGCGGTTGCAGGCACGGATAGAAAGCTTATCGCCGATGTTACGGAGAAACTCAACGAAGCGACGATGCACTTCGCCGAAGAGGCGATGAACGCCGCCGTCAGCCGTGCGTTGGCGCGTCGCAAAGTTGATGAAGTCGCCTAAGCAAAAAGCCCGAAGAGTTCTCGCTCGATGCGCTCAATGATGAGGTTCAAATCGCCGGCGCGTTCAACAAAATCCATGTCGTCGACGTTGATGAGAATTTTTTTGCCATGTGAATACCGTGCATACCACGATTCATACTGCACCTGCAAGCGTTTGAGGTAATCGAGTTTGATTTTGCTTTCGTAGTGGCGCGCGCGTTTTTCAATGTTGGAGACGAGTTTCGGAATTGAGGCTTGCAGATAAATGACTAAATCGGGCGGTTTCAAAAGCGGAATGAACTCGTTGTAAATCATTCGGTAGGTGTTGAAATCGCGCTCGCTCATCAAGTTCATTTCGTAGAGGTTGCGCGCGAAAATTTCCGCGTCTTCGTAAATCGTGCGGTCTTGAACGGCGGAGCGCGTTCCTGCTTGAATGGCGCGGTGTTGTTTGAATCTTGCCGTCAAAAAAAACACTTGCAGATTAAACGACCAGCGTGCCATATCGTCAAAAAAATCTGTATCGATGAAGCGGAAGTTTGAGAATCGAGAAAACTTGCTGAAATCCCGAAGTCACTTGTCAAATAAAGGGGTTTCGGGCGATTGTGAAATTGAGACGGTTTGAGAAAAATTCCGATTTTCTTCCGACTTTGACTCGAAGTTTGAGAATTTTTGACATAAAATTTCTTTCAAGGTTGCCTGATGATTAAGACGACGCGACCGATGATGGAAGCATGCATTTCGGGTGTGATTTTGACGGCTTTGAACTTGGGATTTGCGGGTTTTAGCCAAAATTCACCGTTTTTGCGCGTTTCGAGGGTTTTGACGGTGTAGCCCTCCCCGGAAATGCTGACAACAAAAATTGCTTTATCGATTGGCTCTGTATGACAAACGGCGCAACTCTAACGTCTTCGGAACACATAACACCTTCTATAAGTGATTGTAAAATCAATGCTTACAGTAATGATATCGAGAACGATGTATGGTTGACTGTTAACGAAGCTGCAACGTGCTTAGGTATTTCAAAAGTCCAAGTGGATAGCAATAGGGAGGCGGGAAAATACCGCGTCAAGATGGTTGATGGGAATGGCGGGAAGCAATATCGCATTGCGCTGTCATCGCTTCCTATTGAGGCGCGACGGAAGTGGGCGGCGATGCAGAAGCCTGCGCAAAACGGCGACGCGGTTGAGGTGACAGATGCGCTGGCTTTGGCGAGTGCGCCTGAATATAACAGAAGGAAGGCGATGAAGTATTTGAAAGCCTTTCAGGCGATTGAGGGGCTGAAAGGCGAAGCGGCGATACAAGATGCACTCGATAAAAGCGGATTGGACTTGAGCTACAAGTCGGTGATGCGGGAGAGGCGTCGGTATCGAGAAGGTGGCATCGCGGCTTTGATTGCAGGTTACGGGAAGATGAAAGGGCGGTCGGTGATTGACGACGAGAAGCGGTTTGGTTCGGCGATGCGCGATGTGTATCAATTTTTCAAACGAGTTTATTTGAAGGAAGGCGCGCCGAGTTTGAACGCGTGCTACACGGCGACTTTGGGATTTGCGAAAGAGCTTGGCTACGACGCGATGATTCAATCGGGCGAGTTTCCTTGTGCGGCGACTTTTTTGGACAAACTGAAGCGGGAGATTGGCGAGAGCGCGATTTACCTACATCGATACGGGCAATCGGCGTGGAATCGGAAGTATGCGGCTTTTGCACATCGGGATTATGCGGCTATCAAGGCGGGCGCGGTTTGGGTGAGCGACCATCGGCAGATTGACCAACTTTGGATAATGCCGGACGGCACGGAGAAGCGGGTGTGGATTACGGTTTGGCGCGATTTCAAGACGGCGAAGTGGCTTTCGTGGCTTTTGCATGTTGAAGCGCCGAACTCGGAGCATGTCTTTGAGTCGTTTTGTCAAGGTATAGCGCGATGGGGTGTTCCGGAGGAAATCATTATTGACAACGGTAAGGATTACCGGGTGAGTGATTTTGCCGGCGGACGCAAGACGCATCGGCTTGAAGTTGATGTCGAGCGCGTGCGAAGTTTGACGGCGATGCTGAATATCCGCGTCCACTTTTCTGCGCCTTACAACGCGCAGACGAAGCCGATTGAGCGCGATTTCTTGCTCTTCAAGGAGTGGTGTGATAAGCTGTCGTCGGGTTACTTTGGCGGCAATCCAACGGAACGCCCGGAAGTCATCAAAACAACTCTCACTTTTGCGGACGGCGAAGCCGTGATTTCACGGTTCGTCGAGCAAGTCCTCAACAATTACAAATCAAACGGCAAGGTATTGAATGGACGCTCACGCGATGAGGTGTGGGCGGAAGAGTTTGCGGGGTTGAAGCGCATTTCGGAAGAGGCGTTGCGGCTCTATCGGTTCAGGGTTTCGGGTGAATTTACGATTCGTCGGAACGGGATTTACGATTCAAAGCTAAAAGATTACTACTACGGTCCGTGGTGTGCGGGTATGGAAGGTCGTAAGGTGTATTTGCGACGCAATCCGAAGGCGTGGCAAGAGGCGTGGGTATTTGACGCGAAGACGGATGAGTATTTGGGGGTTGGAAAGCTTGGGCATTGGTCGACGGCGGCATTGGCGCAAAGTTCGCTCGAGTTAGCGAAGGTGAATGAGGTGATTAAGGCGAAGAAGCGTCTGAAGAAAACCTTGAAATCGCTGGGAGAGCAAGGGTTTAAGATGAGTGAAAATCTGCGAGATACGGATTAGTGAGGTCGGGCGAGGTGTCTACGGCTTCAAGCACGGCGCCCCACTTGTAATGCTTGGCGAGCAATTTTACGAGCGTTGATTTTCCCGCGCCCATATTGCCGGCAACGGCGATGAATTTTTTTTCCGTTGTCATCTTGAAGCGTTCATCTCATCGTGGTAGGCTTGACGGAACAAGGCTTCGTAGGCGGCTGTGAGCGTGATGTTTCGGCGTTTCATCACGGCGCGTGCGACCTCGAGGGCTTTTTCCAAGTCGTATCGCACAAAGTTTGTATCGCCGCCGCCCCATTGAAACGAGCCGATGGTTTTCGGCGGAAATCCCGCACCAAAAATGTTGGACGACATTCCCACGACCGTTCCCGTGTTGAACATCGTGTTGATGCCGCTCTTGGAGTGCTCGCCCATCATCACGCCTAAAAATTGCATTTTGGTATCAATTTCTTTTCCGCCGACATTCATGCGCACGGTGCTGTAATTGTTCTTCAAGTCGGAGTTGTTCGTATCCGCACCCAAGTTGCACCAACTTGAAATGTAACTATGTCCCAAAAATCCGTCGTGCTGTTTGTTGGCAAAGGGTTCAATGATGCAGTCCTCCACTTCGCCGCCCACTTTGGACGCTTTGCCGATATAGACATTGCTATAAATTTTTGCGCCGATTTTCACGGTTGCGCCTTCATCGACGAACACGTTGTTCATCAGCACTGCATTCGGCAAAATCGTAGCGTTGCGTGAAATGTAGATGTAGCCTTCGTCTGCGTCGAGCACTGCACCGGCTTTAATTTCCGCCCCTTCGTCAATGAAAATGCGCGATTCATTGACGAGCACTGCGCTTGGGTGAACTTTCCCGAAGTTCATTCCGAATCGTTTCTCTTCTTTGGCTTCGCGCTTGAATTCAATGGGGTGCAGGCGAATTAAATCCCACATAAAACTCACCAGCGTGCCGTCGACTTGCACGACGGGCATTCGTTCCGAAATGAACTTTGCCTCAATCAAGTTTGGTAACCCGTCTGCGAAAAATTCTTTTGGATTAGTGCGAAAGGCAACGAGTTGACCGCCGTTGAAATAGGCTTTGCCAAATTCAAATTGTTCGGATTGAATTTTCGTTGCGAGCGACTTATCGCAAATTGCTCGTCCGTTGACGAAGAGCACGTCGTCGCTCTGCATTTCATTGACGAGACTTGTTGGGTTTTCTTCACGGAGCACCTCTTGAAGCGGTCGACGCACGTGAAGCGTAACGGTAAGCTTGAGCGCAGATTCAAATTTTTCGCGAAGCGAGCGCATGCCGCATCGAAGGTGATAGACAGGCTTCAAATGAAGGAGCGGGCGAAATCGCTCGACGCCTTCATCTTCAAAGAGAATCAGTTGCATGGTTGAGGTTTATGCAAAATCGGCTTGTTTGAGTTCTTCGGTGTAGGGCTCGCGCAGTTCCATTGAAATTTTTCCATTGATAATCGCGCCTTCTTCAACGGCAAAAATTTTGGCTTTTGAATCGCCATTCAGAATTGATGTCGAATCAAGAACACACCGCCCTGACACTTCGATATTGCCTTTGACTCGCCCCGACACTTTGAGATTTGCCGCCGTGATATTGCCTTCCACATTCCCACCTTTGCCGACAGCAACATTCCCCGTTGAAGCAATGTTGCCTTGCACTTTTCCGTCGATGCGTAAGTGTCCAGTGGTTTCAATATCGCCGCGAAAGAGCGTGCCATCAGCAACGATGCTTAATTTGTCGGTTGGAATAGCCGTTTGCGTTCCGTTTTTCTTGGCAAACATATCGCTTCGATTGATGTGGACGTGTTAGTTCAAAATGATGTAATCCAATGGATTGAGCGGAATCCCATTTTTCCAGAGTTCAAAATGCAAATGCGCGCCAGAACTTTCAAGACCTGTATTGCCTGTGAGTGCAATTGTTTGACCGCGCCGAACAGGTTCACCCTCGCGCACCAAAATTTTACTGCAATGTTTGTAAAAGGTCGTGTAACCGCCATGTTGTGAAATGACCGACCAGCCGTAGTCGTTTGTCCAGTCTGCGAAGACCACTGTGCCGTCGGCAAATGCGCCGATGGGTTCGTTGAGTGCCGTTGCAATATCAATTCCATAATGGCTGCGTTCAGGCGCGAAGCCTTGTGAGAGCCTGCCTTGCACGATGCTTCCCGCGAAAAGCATCATGTCGGGTTCAGCGAGCAATATGGCTTGTATCGCAGGCGTTTGCTTCATCACATAGCCTTTGACATTTCTTCCGACTTCTTGCGGCGTGAGCGGTGCTTTTTGAGATGTCTTTGATTGAACGGCGGAACTTTCGGGCAACACCCCAAGCAGAAGTTTTAATTTGTGATTGTAATAATCTAACTGTAAGACACGAATACTTAAACTATCCAGTTGCCGCTGACTATGCTCGAGTTGTTGCCAGTATTCGGGACGTGCATAGCCGGGAATGAACAGCCTTAGCGGGGTGAAGACAATCAAAAGTGAGGCGAAAAGACTTCCAAGCACCAGCAGACTAATGGCAATCAGTATAATTTTACTGCGTGTAATTCCGCTGAACGCACGGCTTTCCGTTCCATCTTCAGGAATTAGGGCGATTGTGTAAGAAACAATTTTCTTTTTTTCTTTCGCCATGCTTGTGCTATTCGCCGAAGCGTTTTTTGAAGTCCTCGAAGTTAACGATGATAATTTTATTCATCTCGCGCTCAATCAATCCTTCACGCTCAAACATCGAGAGCACGCGGGAAATGGTTTCGCGCGACGTGGCGGCGTAGTTGGCGATTTCTTGTTGGCTGGCGAAGTTGTCAATCTCTACTCGTTCTCGCTTTTGGCGACCGACATCGTTGGCAAGGCGAATGATGGTTGAGGCGACTTTCCCGACGGCATCTGCCAGCGAGATGCTTTTGATTTGATGGTCAGTTTTTCGTAATCGACTCACAAGTTCTCGCAGGAGCGAGATTGCAATTTTGGGGTGCTTTTCAAGAAACTCCAAAAAGACCTTTCCATCAATTTTCAGCAATTGGACTTTGGACAGCGCGATGGCATCAGCCGAGCGCAGTGCGCCGTCTAATACCGACATTTCCCCGAAGAAATCTCGCTCTCCTAAAATAGCAAGAATGACCTCTTTGTAGTCTTCATTTGTTCGCGAAATTTTCACCATGCCCTCCAAAATGATGAACAGGGCATTTCCCATTTCACTTTCAAAAATAATGACATCATCTTTTTTGAATGTAACAAATTGGCTTCGGCTGGCGATTTCCGAGAGTTCTTTATCGCTGAGCGATTCAAAGATGCTGACTTCGCCAAGAATCCGTGTGGTGTCTTTGACATCCATTTTAATCTCTCAATTTTTGTTTTGCGCTGCTTTTCAACGCTCAAACGTGCGGAGGGAATATAGTTTTAATTTATCATTTTTTATGTTCGTTCGCCGAGTGAGTCGGGGTGCGCGGGAGCACGGTGGCGCATGCTCTTTGTTCAATTTATCAGGATTCAATCGCCGCAACGACCGTGCAACGCTTTATGACGTTCAACGCTTTATCAACTTGAAATTCTCAAACTGCCGCCGGGCGTGAGCTCAAGTTTCAAGATGTCAATCACAACTTCAGAATCGCCGGGCGGAAACTTCCAATTACGCACTTTTTCCGAGATTTGGTCTTCCGTGTAACTTGATATCGGCAGAGATTCATCTAAACTTGAAACGAGCAATCGCACCCGTTCTACGCGTCCACTTTTGCCAATCGTAATTTCGTAGTAAAGTCTGCCGTAAAGTTTTTCATCATACTTTCTCAATTCTTTGAAGAAGAGCGCGATTTCTTCGCTTTGTTCATCAATAACATCTAAAATAATTCTGCCGCGTCGTCTATCGGCTTCTGACGCTTTTCCTCGACGGATTTTGAGGTTCTCTTGTGCATAGAGTTTGCGGAGTTCTAATCGTGTGCGTCCATCTTTTCGTCTTAATTCGGCTAATTCCTTTTTGCTTTCCTTCAACGCTTTTTCATTTTTCTCAATCTTTTCTTTCAGTTCATTTAAGCGTTTTGACTCTTGCGGTGCTGATGCAGAACTTGCCAACCGTTCATACTCTCGCTTGGCGTTGTTCAAAGCCGCTTCTTCCATCTGATAAAGTTTCGTCAGGCTATCGACTTGCGATTTTTCGGCGACCAACTCACGGATTTCCGCTTCTCTGACTTGAATCGGCGAAAGACCTAATGCCTGCGCTTTTGCCGCACTCACCGTTACAAACGGACTTTCTTGAAGCGTCGACGCTTGACCATACATCACGTCGGCTGTGGCTGGAATATACTTGCGTCGCCCGAACTCGTAGCGCAGACCGAACAATCCACGATAATTTGCATAATTGACATTGTTGCTTGAGAATGGCGTGATGCCTCGTGCAGGGTCAAAGACCGTAGAGGTTTTGTTGTCCGAAATTAAAAACTCTCCTGCCAGTTCCATCCACACATCGGTCATGATTTGAATTTTTGTTCCTAACACCGCGTAACTATAAGGGTCTCTGCCATACATTAAATTTGGAGGCTGACTTGTGAGGAAGAGTTCGCCGTAGACTTCGGTAAAAAGCGTCCATGAGCTGGTTACAGGGTAATCGAACCCAAGCGCATATCGTAGGGTGAGTGCGTCGTTATTGTTCTGTAAAGTGCCAATAGGGGTCATATTTTGTCCAGCCATCACAATCAGGTTGAAGCCTATGTTCAAGTGAACGCCGGGCGAAAGACGCGGGAAGACACGGTCAAAGTAATATGAAGCGATGAAGTCGCCTGAAAGCGTCGGAGATGTTATTGAGACCGGCAAAAGCGGAGCATTGAAATCGCCTGCCGCCGGCATACTTGCGCGAAACATGGCTCCTAACTGCACTTGTTCGGAGAAGATACCAAATGACCCCATTCGCAACGCAAAGTAAATGCGGCGAACAAAGTCTGTATTCATAACTTCGTTATCTGGAGGGGTTATCTGACGCGTTGGGGCTGTGAAAAACACATTCGTTCCAACCGTGAGCATGAAGTTTTTATTGAGGGAGTAGTCGAACAAGAAATCGCCTACGGTTTGTGCTAATGATGCAGTTCTGATGCCGCCGTCAGGAGAGTATCCTGTCGAGTTTCTAAATACGCCGCCTGTGTAAGCAAAACTGACCGTCCCTTGTCTTGGTAAAAAACCTTTTTGGGTGTAAAACAATCGACTACTTGCTGTCGATGGCGTCTGTGCAAGGATTGTCGCTGAATTCAAGGTGAGCAATAGAAAGGCAAGCGCAAGCCATGCTCTGTCGTTTGACTTCATTCGCATCTTTTAATGGGCTTTAAGGCTTTTGACAATAACTTTTAGGGCTGATTTGACATACTTTATCGCTTGAATATACAACATTTCAGGCACTCTTCTACAACAGGCTTGATTCGGTTTCAACCGCTCCGCTTATTTCACGTTCAATTGCGTTGAAGTAAATGTCGGCAAGGCACTGCAACGATTGATTCAAAACGGATTTGCCATTCACGACAATTTCAACGGTGCTCTCTTTAACTTCACCGATGATTTGGCAAGGCACGCCAAAGTCTTTTGCCTGCCGCGCAATTCTCTCTGTTTGCTCCTTCTTCGCCGAGATAACGACTCGCCCTTGTGATTCTGAAAAGAGTAGTTCTTGTATGCCAAAATCTCCTGTGCTTTGAAGCGTTACAGCAACGCCTCTTTGATGGGTCTCGTCCATGATTGCCGATTCAATCAAAGCAATCGCAAGTCCTCCATCGGAAATATCGTGTGCCGATTGCAGGAGTTGTTTTTCAGCCAGTTCGATGAGGAGGTCTTGTAATTTTTTTTCTGCCATCAAATACACGAATGGTGCGTCGTCGCCGAGTTCATTGTAGAATTGCTCCAAGAATTGTGAGCCATTCAAATCAAGGTTTGATTCGCCAAGAAGGAGGACGATGTCGCCTTCGTTTTTGAAATTTGATGTAACGGCTTTTGAGACATCTTCTATCAAGCCAACGATGCCAATTGTCGGTGTTGGGAAAATGGCAGTTGCTTTTCCGTCGATTATCGTTTCGTTGTAGAAGCTAACGTTTCCGCCTGTTACAGGTGTCTCGAAGACGGTGCATGCTTCGCCCATGCCTGCAACGGCTTCTTTGAATTGGAAATACACATCGGGTTTGTAGGGGTTGCCGAAGTTAAGGCAGTTGGTTACGCCAAGCGGTCTTGCACCGGTGCATGCAATGTTTCTTGCACATTCTGCAACCGCAATCCTTCCGCCCTTTCTCGGATTAAGATAGACGTATTTGGAGTTGCAATCGGTTTTCATTGCTAATGCTTTTTTCGTGCCTTTAATTCTAACGACGACGGCATCGCTTGTGCCCACCGCAACTGTTGTATTTGTGCGCACCATTGAGTCATACTGCGTATAGACCCAGCGTTTGCTTGCGATGTTAGGCGAGGCAAGCAGTTTGAGAATTTCTTGTTCAAAGTCTATTTCAGTATCCCTTTTGAGCGCAGGGAATTTTGTGTTCGGCTTTTTTTCTTGTGCTTCGCGGTAATAGACGGGTGCGCCACCGCCAAGCACTAAGGCTGTTGCTGGAATTTCTGCCACAACTTGACCGTGATGTTTCACGCGAAGTAATCCATCGGACGTAACCACACCAATCACAATGGCTTGGACGTCCCACTTTTCAAAGATGTCAATAAGGATTTGCTCTTTTCCCTTTTGGGCAACGATGAGCATACGCTCTTGTGATTCAGAGAGCATGATTTCGTAGGCGGTCATGCCTTTTTCGCGTATTGGCACACGGTCAAGATTAAGTTCCATGCCGCCTTTGCCTGTTTTTTCAATGGCTTTTGCAGACATTTCCGACGAGGAGCAGGTCAGCCCTGCCGCGCCCATATCTTGAATGCCGACGACATAGCCCGTTGCAATGGCTTCAAGCGTGGCTTCGAGCAGAAGTTTTTCAGCGAAGGGGTCGCCCACTTGCACGCTTGGGCGTTTGGATTCCGACTCTTTCGAAATTTCTTCCGATGCAAACGTGGCACCGTGAATGCCGTCTCGTCCTGTCGCCGAACCGACAATGAGGACGGGATTTCCTTCGCCGCTCGCAATCGCTCTTGCGATTTTGTGATGCTCAACCACACCGACACTCATGGCATTGACAAGCGGGTTGCCTTGATAGCATGGGTTGAAATAAACTTCGCCGGCGACAGTCGGCACGCCGAAAGAGTTGCCGTAGTCGCCAATGCCGCGCACCACGCCGTCCAACAAGTATTTGACGCGTGAGTCGGAGAGGTTTCCGAATCGAAGCGAATTGAGTGCGGCAATCGGTCGCGCACCCATCGTAAAAATGTCGCGATGAATGCCGCCAACGCCTGTTGCCGCGCCTTGATATGGCTCTATTGCCGAAGGGTGATTGTGTGATTCAATCTTGAACGCAACTGCAAGCCCATCACCAATATCCACGAGTCCCGCGTTTTCTTCACCAGCTTTGGCAAGCAATCGCCCGCCGCTTCTTGGCAAGGTTTTGAGAACAGCGATGGAGTTTTTGTAACTACAATGTTCCGACCACATCACTGCAAAAATTCCCAGTTCAGTGTAAGTCGGCACGCGTCCGAGAATGTCCAAAATTTTTTGATATTCTTCTTCAAGCAAGCCATGCTGTTTGGCGAGGTCGAGATTAACGATTGGTTCATTCATAGTTTGAAACGCTATGTTGAAACAAAAACAGCCTTTCAGGTTTCCCTAAAAGGCTGTTAAAACTTGACGATGATTGAAATTACTTACGTTTTCTGACGGGCTTTTTCTTTGGTGTATCTTCTTTTTTCGGTTCTTCTTTTGGCGGCTCTGGCGCAGGTGCAGGTGCTGCGGGTGTTACTTGCGTCGGTGCAGGCGACGGTGCTGGAAGCGGAACCGCAGAAGAAGTCGGCGCAGGCTCGCTAATTTTCAAAATCTGACGGAGTTGTTGCAGGTTCTTGTCGATATCTTGGCGGCGGCGTTGGATTTCTTGAATCTTGCGGCTTGTAACCTCTTTATCTTCGCCGATGTCTTCCAACTTGCGAATAATAATATCGGCACCTTGTGACTCTGCCGAAAAATCTACGGAGCGGGGGTCGGCAGTCGTTGAGCCGAACGTAATTGGTAAGATGTTGACCTGAATTCCCAAAATAAATCGCCACTCCGTGTAATTCGTTGCCTTTCCGCCGCCTGGTCTCGGAGTAATATCAAATTGTGGTGTATAGACTGTCTCGTCTGTCTTACCGCCCAATTGGTAATCGTAGCCGAGTAGCACGCTGATGTAGTCAACTGGCTTCACGCGTGCTCCGAGCGTCATGAACGACATGCTTTCACGCGAGTAGGCTTGGAAGGGAGGTTGCGTAATCCATGCCCACCCCCAAAATTCCAGCATTAAATCCACAACCGAAGTCGGGTATTTGAATCCCAGCGAATAATTTAAGGAACTGCTATTTCCGACCACCCTTAAAGGGCGATTATTGTTTGAGATGTTTTTGCCGTCGTCAAAGTAATTGTAAATGCCCAAATTCAGATTGGCGTTGAAGGATTCTCTTGGGAAGAGGTTATCCGCATAGTAGGAAAGCAAAATATTGAGGCCAGTTTCTGTTCCGCCTGCTGAATAAGGAACGCCATATGAGTTGAAGAACTGCTCGCCTGCTGTTGGAATCATGAACGTCAGCATACCGCCGACATAGAATCTGTCATTGGCGAAGCTGAACCCACCCACTTTTGCGGCAAGCGTGATATTCTCAAAAAAGTTGGAAGCTTTGTCGCGGTGGTGAATGTCTTGATAGACAAGTGCGTTCAGTGCAACAAGGAAATTGTTCGTGAAGGAGTAGTCAATATGCATGGAGTTACGCGTGAGCGAGTGAGCCACGTTATTACCCAGACTTCCTCCATATGCGCCTGCAACGACGTTGACGTCGGAGTGCGTATAGTACGTCAAACTTTTGGCTTTTGGAAGTAACGCCTCTTGGGTGCGAATGAGCCGCCCACTCGCAGTATACACATGTTGAGCGGTTACGACTTTACTTGCCAGCAGGATTAAAACTAAAACCGTTAAGGTGGGTATGCGCTTCGCCATTTCGCCTCCGTGTTGTTTTTTACAAGAAATGAGTTATCTGTTTAAATTCTGATTAATGATTGCAAACAAGAACACTGCCTGTAAAACCGCTGTGATAATCTGCAAAACCGATACAAAACTTTGGAGTGCACTCAGTGCGCCTCCGGGCACAATCACTGTGTCACCTCTTAGGAGAACTGGAAAATACGATTGCTCGCCGGTCTCCACAAATTTTTCAACATTGATTCGGATAATTTTTTCAACGGCTGTCGTGTCTTGCATTGTGTAGCGAATGATTCTCACGTCGTCTAACTTTGCATTCGGCGTCGGTCCTCCTGCCAGCGAAATCAGCGAGATTATATCGGTTGTATAGGGCACAATCATCTTGCCTGTGGTTTTTACTTCTCCCCATAGATTGACGTCTATTTGCACACCTTGACCTTGTCCGTAATAGTAGACCGATGGTAAATTACCGAGTTGGTTAGGAGACAAGGTACTTTGAGAAGACAAATTTCCTCCAAACGCTTGGGCTAGTAACTGTTTTGGTAGTGAATTTAAGAAAAGCATCGCGACAATGCAAATAATCAATCGCATTTAATTTCAACTGGTTTTTATGGGTTGATGAAAAAAGTTTGTCGGTTTGAGGGCGCACCCACATTCGCCTCAAATCCAAGCGGATGAAACATCACGAACCAAAAATAACGCCGTCCTCTTTCTAACGGTCTGAACACCTTTATACCCGTCGTTCCGGGAAATGTTGTTTGTATTCGGCTGAAATTAATCTGCACGGAATCGCTTGCAAGAAATGTTTGACCGGTTGCAATCGCAACACAGTTTTCTTCTCTGAAATCTAAATCGTCAACATACACTTTCAGGCAGTAAAATCCAGCACTTTCGTTGTTGTCTAACCATCGGAAAGTAAGCGTGCTGTCGGCGGGCATCGGTATATCGCCTCGCGGTGCGTCTGCAATTCCGGGCACACGCAGTTCATATTGCTGGAACTCTTCCGAGAAGTCGCTTGGCGCATCTAATCTTGAGTAAGCCACCAGTTTATAGTAATACATCGTGCCATTGCGCACGTTTTCATCGATGAAGACGGTGTCGGGAAGGTTCTGTGCGGCTTGCGAACCCAAGGGCAATCTTTGGCGCAATGAAAAATTTACAGGCACGCCGTCGATGGCTTGCTCGGTGCGCCAGACTTCGTATCCTCCCAAATTGCGTTCAGGATTTTGAAACCACTCCAATCGCAGTCCGCCTCTTGGAGATTCTCTAATCACGGACGGCTGAATGCCGCGAATGGCTCTGGCGGTGTCTGCACTTTTCGGCACAAAGCGAGGAATACTCGGTGGTGTGCCTCGCTGTTCTTCTTCGCATGACGCGATAAAAAAAATGGCAGTCGCAATCAAGAGCAGTGAGATTTTCAAGTTCATGGGTTTCATCATTTTACAACCATTCATCTAAGCGCACGCTGAGCGAGATTCGGTGCGGCGAGCCCAATTCGCTGTTTTGATATGCGTAATCAATAAAAATTGCACGAATAATTGAAAGCCCCGCGCCCAGCGTCAGTTGTCTATCATATGAACCGACGCGCAAGGCAATTAACGAGCGGTATCGATATTCCGCGCCGATGGACGTGGTGCCGTTGTAACGCGTGTCGCGACTAATCACGCCCAGAATACTGCTCGAAAGAAATGGCAATGGCTGTTGATACGATAGCGACAAAATCGTCGAGCGCGGAATGGCGGCTTTGTTGTTGTTTTTATCCGGCGTGTTCCAAGTTACCGGCGTGTTGAACAAATCTCTTATCGTCAACCCAAGTGCCATCATGCCAAGCGATTTGCTTCCGACGAAATCATTCACATTGAAGCGAAGCATCGTGCCAATATCCACACCAATGCCTGTGCCTGATACGGAGTTTGAGCCCACGAACTCGTCTAATCGGTTTCCCGAAAAGCCTTCGCGAACATATTTGAATGTGATTCCGACAGGTAAATCAATTGGCAAGTTAAAATACTGCCAGCCGAAATCGAGTCGACTGAACAGATTTTTTGCAAAGGTAATAAAGAATGCGTCACTTGCATTCGCAAATGAACCGATGTTGTATCGTCCGCTTACAATGCCTGCAAAGTCGAATGGGTCGTTGGGATTCAGTTGCGCGCTCTCGTTGAGCGGAATGTCGGAAACGCTGTTGCGAATCCAGTTCACTGAAAGCCCAACACCGCCGCCCATGTTTTGTGTGTATCCAAGATGAAAATAATGTGAGAGCGGGTCGCCGAGCGTTCCGAATTGATTGGAATACATCGTGCTGACGAGTTGCCCGTTGACGAGAGCCACCGCAGAGGGATTCCAATAAAAGCCGGAGCCGTCGTTGTTATCGATCGGCGTGAATTGTCCGCCCAATGCCAACGCCCGTGCGCCCAGCGGAATTTCCAAGAATGCTGCCGTATAGTTTTGCGCTTGAATCGGCATCAGCCCATACATCAGCAGAAGCGCAAGCAGGATTTTCAAATGCGTCTTTATCATCTTTGAGTTGAATCGTTCGAGTTATCGCAAGCGGACGATTTTAATAATTTTTTCGAGTGCGCGACCGCGCGAGGTGATACGCAGTTTTCCGTAATAGACACCATTGGCGACTTCATTGCCGCCGTCGTCTTTGCCTGTCCAAATGAGGGCGTGGTCACCGCTTCCTCGCAGTTGTCCGACGCCATCTGCTATTTGCGAACCGGTTGGAAAGACCCCGAGCGAGCGCGGTCCTGGTTCGCGGCATGTTGCAATCAGCCGCCCTGAAACTGTGTAGATTTTTAGTTCAAACGCATCGGCTTCTTGAATTGGATTGATGATTTGATAAGCGATGAAGGTTCTCTCGCTAAATGGATTCGGATACGCGCCGTGCGCAATCAAATCAAAATCCGCGCTCACATTGAAGAGCATTTTTTCCGAGCGCACCTCATTCAAATTGGCATCATGAAAGACGAATTGCAAACTATTTTCTCCCGCTTCGAACTCGTCGTCGTAGGTCATGCCAACCACATTAGCGTTGGGCGTATTGCGTGGAATTGTGAGTTTTGATTTCAAGGCTTCGGAACTATCGTTGTTTCGAATCACGGTGATGAGGCTTTCATCGATATAAACGCCGTTTTGGTCTTGCACAACAACCGTTATTCTTGGGCGACGCGAGGCCGGTGTGCCGGGACGATATGCCTGTCCCTCAATCCCCAAACTCACAATCGGTCGCTCTGAATCGGTTGTGCTCATCAAACTGTATGCGCCGAAACGAGGCGCATCGAATTGAATCGTGAGCGAATCGACCCGCGTTTGACCGACGACCTTGAGCCAACGCTCGACGGGTTCGGAAAAGAAATAGGCGGCGGCACTCTGACGCACTTCGGGTTGTTCGTTTGACGACATCTTCATTCGCACCGTAATGGGCTTAGTGAGCGTCAGGTTTGAATCAACGCGCTCAATGCGATATGCCAACCGTTCTGCTGGCGAAGAATGTGAGAACAAGCGCACGAAGTTGTTATCGGGTTGATTGATTTTGGGCGGACCGCTCACCTTGACCACACGCACAAATCCATTTCGCGAAAATGTATTCGACTCATAAGATAGTTGAACATTTTCATCAATCGTGATTGAGTCGGCAATGGTGCGCACTCTGAACAAGTTAGACTGCACAGGGCGTTGGTTGGAGAGATTATTGAAGTAAGTGGATTCATAACGCTGACCTGTTGTATCGGCGAGCACTCGAATTCCGATTTGATACGTCTCTAACAGTTGCATCCATGATGGAACGGGAATTTTGGCTCTGGCTCGTCCATTCGGCGGCAACGACACGCTTACAGTGTCAATCAATCGAATCCGATTGGCAATTAGGTATGGTGATTGGTTCGGTGAAATTCCGTTTGAAATTGAGTTTTCATAGAAATACACAATCGCGCGTTCAACAGGTTGATTGCTCCAATTATAGACATCAGCACCAATGACGACGCGCTCGCCGTCGGGGTAGAAATCAATCGTGGTGTTATTGAAGAGTTGTCCTTCTCCTTCAGCGGCACGGCGCACAGCGGCAACATCGGGCGGATTGCCAATCTGTGCGAGAAATTCATCGGAACGGAACTGCCCGCTATCGGTTTGGGCGATAGCGCGATAGGTTACGCGGTTCGGCTCGCGCATAAATGCAGGTGGAATAGAATCAATCGTTTGATACAGATTCGGCGCGGTGCTGATTGAAGAAAATTGTCGGTTAAAGACGGTCCTATACACGGTTGTCTCGCCAGGGATTGTCAAAGACAATCGCGTTGGGTCTACGGCGAGCACATTTACATCGAGGTCGACACGCGCAATGTTGAAGCGCGATTCGACTTCCATCACAAAGCGTTGCGCTTCGTTTTGCACTGTTGCAAAGTCTCGCGTTGGCTCGATGCGTCGGAAGAATGGCGCGGCAGTTGTGAAGCGCACTTCACCGTTTGCATCATTATTGCCTTCTGCATTTCGGATGTGCACTTTGAAGTGTCCACCTGTCATGGCGGGCATTCGTCCTCTGCCGTCTGGCGGGTTTGGAATCGGCACAAAGAGCGTATCGACAAAGACGCCATTTTGTAACTGTCCAATTTTTCCGTTTTGCACGATGAATGGAATTGGCGCAGTGCTGACGTCAAAATTATTTTGGTCGGTGATGCGCCCTTCGCCAATGCCGTTTTGAATCCCGTCGACTGTTCCAACGATTTTGAGCGTTGAGCCAATTGGGGCGATGTGGGTTGGCAAGTTCCATCGCACGCGCGAGCGATTATTTGCACCGGTTATGGGCGTGGCTAATCGAATGGCAGGGTCGCCCAGCACGCCATATTGATGCATTTGCGACGGTGCTTGTTCGGGGTAAGCATTGATGTGACGAAGGTAGTATCGAATTTTGCCTCTGAACAGCATATCGCCGATGCTCAACCCTTGATATTTTTCGTTGAGCAGAAAGTCGTAGACCGCCTGTGCCATGAGGAAATCGTTGCGAAACCAGCCGTATCCTGCCGAGGCAATGACTCCGATAGCCCCGCGTCGGCGTGCAATTGTGAAGGTGCGTGAGAGCGACTGTGGCGTGTCAAATGCTCCAACGAAGCACGTAAAACTGGTTACTAACGGCATGTTGTTGAAGTTGTCCATTTGCAAGGCGGAAGCATTATCGAGCAAGCGACTATCGCCCCAGATTGCGCCGCCACCGTGCCCCATAAAGTTCACCACCAAGTAGCCTTGATTGAATTTATCAAGCAACTGCGGCGTCGAGCCGACATATCGGTCGAAGTTAATTGTAGGTTCATATTTTCGTCTTCCGAGTCCTGTGTGCAATCGGTCAATGAAGAAGGCGCGATTGACATAGTTACGCACCAGCGAGTCGGTTTGAAGCACTTTGTTGTTTTGAACTGGGTTGCCGTCTGCGCCCGTAACATTGCTTGTGCCTTCGGCTTCGCCTGCAATCAGCAAGATGCGATTTCGCCATGTGCCAAAGTTCGGATTGAGTTCATACTGTCTGACCTTTTCTAAATACAGACCTACCTCTTGTCTGGTTTGCGCTTGCAAGCGTGCGATTTGCATGTCGGGCACAAGGTCTAACTGTCCGAATTGGTCGATGCCATCAATCATTGCAAACCATGCATCGGAGGGTGTTGCGCCGAAGAAGAACGTTTGAATGTGAAATGTAGGCACATCGCCGCGCCGAATTCTGCCCCAACGTGTGTTCCCGACAAGAAAAACGTAAGTCGGCGGCTGTTGCCATTCTCGATACGCATAGTTCAAAAACTCGCGAATCGCGTGTGGACTGGCAATACCGTAGTTAAACTCGTCGTAAATGCTTTCAACGGTTGTTACCAGCACGTTGCTGTTTTCGCCGCGCGATGCCAAGATGGCTTCACGATGTTGCTTATACTGAAAAATTTCGTTCTGCGGATTGGTTGCACTTTGCTCGGTGATAAAGTTGCTCGAGGTAATGAGAATGAAATTGTAGTTATTCGTTCTATCGACCAAGCGTCGTTGTGGGTTGTAGTAATCGGCTGGCGTTACAGGCTCGTAGCGCAATGGTAATTTTTTCTTCGTGGTTTCAATCGCGAGATACTCGACGTTTTCAGGGTTGACGACGTCATCTTGAAAGACGATTTGAAAAAATGTTCCGGGCAAAAAGCCCCCTTGACCGTCGGGCTCTTGATAGGGACGAAGAATGAAGTTGGTGATTTTACCGACGCCTTTTTTGTAGAGGTCGATGTTTTGAGAAGTAAATCCGCCGATTTGAAATTGATAGCGACCGGGAACGGAACGTGGCGGCGTCGTGAAGGCGATTTCGTTTTGATAGGCGCGGTAGAGACGCTTATAACTGATTCTGAACCAATTGAATGCGAAGGTGCGCGCCTCGTTGCCTTCGTTGTAACGGTCTTCGTTTTGGACGCTGAGCTGCAAGCGTTGTAAGTCGTCGGTGTTTCCTCTTCTCATTGCGCCATGAAATTGTTGTGGGAATCGGACTTTTTGGACATGCGGAATTTGCGAGGCTTGTCTTCTCCCCCACTCCGCCGTCATGATGCGTTGGTTATTGAGCGTGAGTGCCGCAATGTTTTGACTATTAACGATATTATCTACGCGGCTGATACCATGAAACGCCGCCTCAATCTCTACAAAATCGTCGTTAATTGTGATAGGATTGACTTGCAAGTCAGGATACGGAATTGGAATTGTGAAATCAACCCGTCGATTCAGCGAGAGTTGTGTCCAGAAAAACTTATCCCGTGAGTCGGAATGGTTGCGTGTGCGTTGATAATTTTGAGTGCGAATCGAGTCATAGAATCCAACCAATCGATTTTCGGTATTAACGATAACACGAATATCTGTGGTGTCTTCACTTCCAAGAAAAAATCGTATGACGTTATCGCCAACCTCGGCTTCATAATGCAAGGTGCTACGGAAGGAGCGAAAGAGCGTTCCTCCGGCAAAGAATGGCGAATTCGGCGCAATGGTGGTGCGAATTTCCCCTGAAATTTCCGTCAAACGCAAGCCACGATTTTGTGATGTCAGGGTCGGCTCCCAATAGAGGTAATAGACATTTTCTTCCGAGAAGGGGTCGCGATACATATCAGGGCGCGTGCTGTCTTTGCCGCCAAGCTGATGACGCTCACCGAAAAACTCAATGAAATCATCTCGATTGAAGCGTCCGTCGTTTTCACCGCGCACAAGGATTGGAACTTCTCTGCCCTTATTGAAGATGCGGTAGGTGCGCGGGTCAGCGTTGAAGAACTCTTGTGGCAATCCGCCGTCCAAAAACTCAAAAAAACCGATTCGGTATAGTCCGTCTTCGTTAATGATAATGCGGTATTTCGGCACAACAGGCAAGCCTGAAAATGGTCGTGCGTTTTGCGAGTTAGGAATCGTGTTCGAACCATTGGGTTGAATGGTTGTTGTTGTGATGGTGTTTGGCTGAACGAGCGTGGGTCTGAATCGCTCGCGTCTTGGCGGGGCTTTGCTCAGCAGTTCTTTTTCGTCAATGCCAATTTTGAACTGTGAAGCCTCTTGGTGCTCCGTGCCGAGCGTGAGTTCAACTGTAATTTTCTTCGTGTAAGAGAGCGTCTTCGTGGTTGGATTGTAGATGTAAGGCGAAACGGTCAGGCTCGAGACATCTGTGCCGCGCATTGAGCCTGCAAAGAACCAGTCGAGTTGTTTTTTCGGATACACATCGTTTGGCTTTATGGTTTGTTTGGGCTCATAGCGTTCATCTTTTGGCAGTCCAATTGGCGTATCGTGTTCGGCATTTTGGTTGAATGGAAGCGTGATGCGAAGCGAGCCTTGCCCTGCTGTGCTCACGATGCGTGCCGAGCGAATTTTGCCTTGAACTTCATATGTGAAATAAGGAATTGGATAAACGACATGCTCACTTTGATACGACCGCATTCCGACCTCAATGCGCTGAACGCTTGAACCATCGGGCATTTGCACAAGGGCGACTTTCGGCTCGTCAAATTCAAGTTCCATTACAACCTTATCGTTGCCGCGCGGCTCTACTTTCAGCACGGAGGTTTTGACTTCCATTTCTTTGAGCGCGTCGCCTGTTTTTTGAATCACACTTTTTTGAACAGCAGTATTTGTCAGCGATTTCGGTGCAGGTGATTTTGGCTCGAGAACTCGCTCCGCATCTTGTGCTGTCAAAATTTGAGCGGTAAAAAGATTGAGCAGGAAAAGAGAAACAGCCAGAGTGAAGCTTCGTTGCACTGAGTTCATTGCAGAAAGTCGGTTGCGCAAAAAAGTTTTCAGTTTTTCGACATTTTTGGGTGTATGGCGCAAGTTTAAGCGATTGAGGACTGATTTTTCAGCCCTCAATTTTTCCCCAGTTTCACTTTGTCGCATCAAGTTACGCTCTGCCGTGGCAGTGTTTATATTTTTTGCCGCTTCCGCATGGGCAGGGGTCGTTGCGTCCGGGTGTTTTCTCGACGCGAATGGGCATTTGCTTTGGGATTTCTTCGGTAGCGACGTCGCCTTGCGCGTGCTGTTGAGCCGATGCAGCGGAATAGGCACTTGTGGCTTCGGCGTGCGAGGCGACTAATCGGTCGCGGCGCACTCTGGATTTTGGAAGTTGCGGCAGTTCGGCTTTTGCGTGTTGCGACGGCGCAACGGTCGGATACAGTTTGAACGCCAACGACAGCGTTTCAGAGCTGATGGCTTCAAGCATGTCGACGAAGGTTTTGAAGGCTTCTTGCTTATACTCGAGCAGTGGATCCTTTTGTCCGTAGGCGCGCAGGTTGATGCCTTCTTTGATGTCGTCGATATCGCGCAAGTGTTCGCGCCATTTTTCATCGATGACAGAGAGCATGGCGAATCGTTCAATGCGTCCCATCATCTCGCCGCCCAGCAATTGTTCTTTACGCTTATAGAACTCTGCCGCCGTTTGATAGATTTTATCGGCGATGCCGTCTTTGCCAAGTTGTTGCCACTCTTGTTCGGTGAAGGAAATCTCGACGGAAAGTTCGCGCAGAAGTTGTTCGCGCAGTTGTTCAATTTCGACTTGGTCGTAATACTTTTCAGCGAGTTTATCGGCGTAGTCTCGAAGCAAATCAAAGAGTTCTAATCGGAGGCGGTCTTTGAAGAGCGCGTTGCGACGGCGGGCGTAGACGATTTCGCGCTGTTGGTTCATGACGTTGTCGTATTCGAGCAAGCGTTTGCGCGTGGCGAAGTTTTGCTCTTCGACTTTGCGTTGAGCGCGCTCGATAGATTTGGTAACCATGGGGTGTTGAATGACGTCGCCTTCTTTGTGTCCAAGTCGGTCCATGACGGCGGCGATGCGTTCTGAACCGAAGAGACGCATTAGGTCGTCTTCGAGCGAGATGAAGAAGACGGAGGTGCCAGGGTCGCCTTGTCTGCCAGCGCGTCCGCGCAGTTGGCGGTCGATGCGTCGAGATTCATGGCGTTCGGTGCCGAGAATAAACAATCCGCCAAGTTCTCTGACGCCTTCGCCGAGTTTGATGTCGGTGCCGCGTCCAGCCATGTTGGTTGCAATTGTTACCGCACCTTTCTGCCCGGCTTGTGCAATAATTTCTGCTTCACGCGCATGTTGCTTGGCATTGAGCACGTTGTGTGGAATTTTTCTCATTTTGAGCATACGCGAAAGCGTTTCAGAGACGACGACGCTGGTTGTTCCGACTAACACGGGTTGACCTTTCTGGCGAAGTCGCTCTATTTCCGCAATGACGGCATTATACTTTTCGCGCTTGGTTTTGTAAATCAAATCTTCTCGGTCTTCGCGTGCAATGGGCTTGTTGGTGGGAATGACGACCACGTCGAGCTTGTAGATTTCAAAGAATTCTGCCGCTTCGGTTTCGGCTGTGCCCGTCATGCCCGCCAGTTTTTTGTAGAGACGGAAGTAGTTTTGAAGCGTGATGGTCGCCATCGTTTGCGTTTCGCCTTCAATTTTGACCCCTTCTTTGGCTTCAATGGCTTGGTGAAGCCCATCGCTGTATCGCCGTCCAGCGAGAATGCGCCCTGTGAATTCATCAACAATTAAGACCTTGCCGTCTTGAACGACGTATTCATCGTCGCGCTCATAAAGCGAATAGGCTTTTAAGAGTTGCGAGATGTTGTGAATTCGTTCCGAGCGTTCCGAGTAGAGGCGATAGAGTTCATCTTTCTTCTGCTGTTTTTCGGCTTCCGTTAAGTTTTCTTGTTGGATTTTAGCGAGTTCGGTGCCGATATCTGGGAGCACGAACATGTCGGCGGATTGGGTTTCGCTTGCCATGAAGTTGCGACCTTTCTCGGTTAGGTCGATGGTGTGGAAGCGTTCGTCGATGGCGAAGAAGAGTTCTTCGTCGACCTTGTGCATTTCTTTGGCGTTGTCTTTGAGAAACTCGTTCTCAACGGCTTGCATGAGGCGCATGTTGCCCGGCTCGCCGATGAGTTTGAGATATTTTTTGTTTTTCGGTTGTCCGCGTTTGGCACGCAGCAGTGCAAGCCCAGCCTGAAACTCCCAGTCTTTGGCGGCTTTTTCTTTTTCGGTCAAATAGCGTTCGGCATCAGCAAGCAGTCGCACCACAAGGTTTTGCTGTGCTTTGACAAGCCGCTCGACTTTGGGCTTCATTTCTTCGAACTTGGAGTTGTCGCTGTGCGGCACAGGTCCGGAAATGATAAGTGGGGTTCGCGCTTCGTCAATCAGAACAGAGTCGACTTCATCGACGATGGCGTAGTTGAACTTGCGATGGACGACTTCCTCTTTTGAGGTCGACATATTGTCGCGCAGGTAATCGAAGCCGAATTCATTATTCGTGCCGAAGGTGATGTCGCAGGCATACATCTGTTTGCGTGTAGCCGAATCCATTTCGGAGAGAATGGCGCCGACGGTAAGCCCGTGAAATTCGTAAATCGGCTCCATCCACTCGCAGTCGCGCTTGGCGAGGTAATCATTGACGGTAACGATATGCACTCCGCGTCCTGTTAGCGCGTTGAGAAATGTGGGCAAGACGGCGACAAGCGTTTTGCCTTCGCCCGTTGCCATTTCAGCGATTTTGCCCTCGTGCAGCACAATCCCGCCCATCAATTGCACATCGTAGGGCACCATATCCCACTTAATCGTCGCGCCTGCGGCTTGCCATTCTTTTCCGAGATGGCGACGGCATGTTTCTTTGACAATCGCAAAGGCTTCGGGCAGAAGCTCGTTTAAAATCTCTTCGGTTTCTTCGTGCAATTGCTTTTCGAGAGCTTCGATTTCATCTTTGATGGCTTGGACCTCGTCGAAGGTGAGATCGAGGTTTTCCAATTTCTTTTTTTCGTTGGCAAGAGCCGCTTCGGTTTCGGCGCAGTGGGCTTTGATGCGCGCTTTGAGGTCGGCAGTTTTGGCACGCAGTTCGTCGTCAGATAGGGATTGCAGCTGTTGGTAATGCGCGTTAATCTCATCGACAATGGGCTTGAGTCGCTTGATGTCTTTGTCGTGCTTGGTGCCGAAAATTTTGGTCAGGAAATCGAGCATTGTGTCGTCTGTGTAATGGTTGAATTATCTGAATTGTCTATTTGGTTCTTGCTCGTTTTGTTAGACGAGTTTTGTGCGATGGGTCTCGACCCAGTTACGAATGTAGGTTACAATTTCTTCCGTGTTTGCGCCGGGCGTGAAGAGTTTTCCGATGCCCATTTGCGCGAGTTTCTCGATGTCTTGTTCAGGAATGATGCCGCCGCCGGTGAGCAACACATCGTCCAATCCTTTCTCTTTCATCAAAGCATGAACGCGCGGAAAAATCGTCATGTGTGCGCCGCTCAAAATGCTGATTCCAATCGCGTCGACGTCTTCTTGCAGCGCGGCTTCGACAATCATTTCTGGCGTTTGACGCAAGCCTGTGTAAATGACTTCCATGCCCGCGTCGCGCAAGGCGGCGGCAATGACTTTCGCGCCACGATCGTGTCCGTCCAATCCCGCCTTGGCAATCAGCACCCGTATTGGTCTTGACATTCCACTTGAGGTTTGTGTTACAAAACAAGGACGCAAAGATAAGAAAACCTTACGAGAGGAAAGCGGCGATTTTGAGGACGAAGGATAGCCTCAATGGGTTTAATCGTTTGCCATTGCCACCGTGAGTTCTTCTTGGCGAATCGGCTTGAAGGCGTGGAAGTTGGCACCGCGCAACACCAGTGCGCCCATCAGCATCAACCCTGCTTCAAGGCTGAAAATCACTGCGTAACCAATCGAAGCCGAGAGTAGCGTGGTTTCAATCAACATGGTAACGAGCGCACCCGCCAGCACCCCGGAAAGCCCGCTTCCGATTGACATCGCCAAGCCCCACATGCCCATATAGGTCGCCCGTGCGCCCTCAACGGTTAAATCCATCATCGTGGTTACTGCGCCAAGCGTGTGCAATCCCGTCGAAACGCCCATCACCAGAAGCACGGGATAGAGCAAGGCTCGGCTTTCAAGCGTCGCCGTTAGCGCGAGCAACAGTAGTCCAATCGCCGTTCCGTAGTTGCCCAAGAGCGCGACTTTCAAGCGATTGATGTTCCAGCGCGCTGTTGCTATGCCCATCACGAGCATTGCCGAGAGCACGCCCGTTCCCCAAATTTGCTGAAACGACGCGGTTTCGCGGACGCTCATCTTCAAGACTTCCGCGCCGAAGACTTCCAGAATGGTATCCTGCAAGAAAATTCCAATCGTTGAAAACAAAATGAAAAAGAAAAATAGTCGCGTCGCTTGGTTTCGCTCCAAGAGTTCTTTGGCGACCGCAACGATGTTCCCTTGTGGCAGAACTTGACGTGCCTGCGCTTGGGCGGCTTGAAGTTCCGTGCGCGCCAGTTTTCGCTCGACGCCAAAGCACACAGGCAGAATTGAGCCGACGGCAATCAACGGCGAGAGATTGTAGAGCGATTGCATGGCTTCGTGAGAGTATTCGGGCATCATTTTCTTCATGATGCTTGCCGAAAAAATCACCGTCGCAATCATCGTAATCCAAAGCAGGGAAATGGCAATGCCGCGACGCTTTTCTGAAATGGCTTCGGCGACGAGGGCGTAATGCGCATTGCCCGACATTGCATGCCCAATGCCGAAGAGCATGAGCAGTGCGTATCCCACGACAAACGCCCACGCGTGTCCTTCACTCATCTTCACCGCCAGCATCGGCAGAAAGGGGAAAATTGAGGCAGCGAGCACCGTTCCAATCGCTAAATACGGCATGCGCCGAAACCCAAAGAGTGCGACTCGGTCAGAGACGCGCCCGAAAAAAACTTGGAACGGCGAAAGAAAATGATACAGCCCAATCATCGTCGTAATCAAGACCGCTGGCACCGCCAATTCGTGAATCGCGATTCGATTGAAATTCACCGTCAGCAGTGCAAACGCCCAACCGATGCTCACCTTTGGCAAGCACAGTTGCAGGATTTTTAAGATTTCTCGAGCCATCTCTCGCCGTTCCTTTCGCTAATTGAGGAGAAAGAACAGATACTGCACGCTTCACATCAATCAATAATTAAACTCAAAGCCGAGGTTGAAACTGCGTCCGGGCATGCGATAGAGTTCCAATTCTTCGTATTGCGTGTTTGTCAAGTTCATCACTGTGCCGACGGCTGTGAATCGGTCGTTAAAGAATCGCCAGCGAAATCCAGCGTTCATGACGAAGAAGTTTCCGGGGTAGTCAATCCCTTCTGAATTTGCGGCAATGCGCACGGCGTTGATTCGGCTGACATAGCGTCCGCTATAATTGAGGCTCAATCCCGACAGCATGTCGGGCACGCGCAGTTTTCCTATGCCAAGATTGGCAAAGGCAAGTTCGGCGCGGAACGAGAAATTGTGTTCTGGGCGATAGGGCAACCAGTTTTTATACCGCTCGGGGTTTTTGTTTCCGCCCAGCACGTTGTCAGGAAACGAGCCTGTGGCGCGCATCCAGTTGTAATTGACTTGCAGTTGCAATTGGTCAAACGGTTGCGATGTAATCGCTGTCTCTACGCCGCGAATGTTCGCATCTGCCACATTGAAAAACTGGAAGACGCTGGTGGAAATATCCAGCACGCTCGCATTCGGATTGATGTTGGTTGATTCAATCAAGTTGGAATAGTGATTCCAATAGGCGGCAATATCAATCGTAAAGTAACGCGAGAAACTTTTGTAGAGACCGACTTCGTAACTTGTCAGCCGTTCTGCGTCCAGCGCGGGATTTGGGTTGCCCAAGAAAAAGCCCGCTTGTGTAACGAAGCGTTCTCCGATAGACGGGGCGCGGAAACTTCTTCCGACGGAGGCGCGCACGGAAAACTCTTCATTGAACATATAATTCATCGCCACTTTTGGGCTCAATTGCCAGAGCGATTTGGTGATAATATCGTCGGTGCGGTATTCGATTCGTCCTTCTTGAATGTTGATGAGTTGGTCGATGTAGGTAACTTGGTCTTGATTGACTCGATTCCAATCCAAGCGAATACCTGCTGTTACTTTGAATTTTTCGGTAAGCGCGATTTCATCTTGCGCAAAAAGTCCCAGATTCAAATCCGATGTCGTGGTATAGAGCGAGGAGCGCACGTCGTTGAGGTTGAACTCAATGCCGGTGGTGAGTTTGTGCTTGTCGCGCATCCAGTAGAGCGAGGTGCGTCCGCCGTATCGACGCGCATCGGAATCGTTGAATGTGGTAGGGTCGTTGGGGTCGTAAGGTCGGCGAATGACGCGCCCAAACGAATACTTTTGATAATTCCCTAAAAAGTTGCCTTGTGCGTCGAACTGTTGAAACTCGGGCTTCTCCACAGGGTAGTATTTGATAATAAAGGTTGAGCGCGTAAAGTAGAGTTTGGTTTCCCAGCTGGCGGAGGCATTGAGCATGTTCATGTAGGTCAGTCCGAGCAGTTGGTCGGTTGTAACCTTTTGGTCATCGCCCAAAAAGAATTGTCCAAAAATTTGATTGCCGTTTGCGTCCAGCAAGGGTTGTCCGTCGCCTCTAAAGACAGGACCGGGCGGCGTGCCCAGTGCGTTCAAACGATTTGACCATTGATATGCAATACCGCCTTCTGACCAGTTGGCGATTCCTGTTAGTTGCAGGTATTGAGTTTCGGAGAGGGTGTAGCGCGCGGTGAGTTTAATATCGTCAGTGTGAATGTCGCCGGCTTCTCGGTAGCCTTCATCGCGGTTGCGTAAGTAAGTAATGTTGTAGGAAAGGTTGCCGATTTGGTCGCCGAGCATGAGCATGCTTGATGAAAACATCGGGCGGTCAATGCCAGGAAAGCGGTTGACGGTTGGCGGCGGGTTGTCATAAAAGCCGCTTATGATTCGGGCTTTGACGGTCAGTTCTGATGGCACAAGGCTAATGGCATTGATGACGCCTCCCATTGCGGCTGACCCATAGAGCGAAGACGATGCGCCTTTGACGACTTCCAGGCGCGAGAGGTTGTTTGCAGTTACGGCTTGCCAGTTCACTGACCCTGCGTCGGCAGAATTCATCGGGAATCCGTCGTAGAGCATCATCACGCGGGTGCTTAATCCGCCCCCAGTGAAGCCTTGCGAGCCACGAATTTGCAAGTTTGATGCCCCTAATCCGCCAGAGCGCGTTACATCGACGCCGGGCACGGTTTCCAGCACGCGGTCAACGGACGGAATGACTTGTGCCGCAATTTGCTCTGCTGATACGATGCTGGTTGTAACGGGCAGTTCTACCAAGTTTTGCTCATAGCGCGTGGCAGAAACGACAACTTCTTCACCGCTCACGCCTGTTAAAACCAGATGAACATCTATGGTCGCAGTTTGTCCTGCACGAATTTCTATTTGACGAAATCTTGGTTTGTAGCCAACGGCTGAAATTCTCACTTCATAGACGCCTGCGGGGATTGAAGCAATTTCGAAGCGTCCCATTTCATCGGCTCTTGTGCCAAGTTTAGTATTGCTTAATTGAACCGTTGCACCCACAATGGCTTCATTTCTTTCTGCATCTCGAACCGTGCCTTTCAATCGCCCGACTTTGTCATCGTCAGCAGTTATCACTTGCGTGCTGAACACGGTCAGAACGGCAAGCATGATGATCCGTTTCATAGTAATGTCTCCCAAAAGGGGTTAAAAATGTTTGGCTTAAACTTGAAGGGCGAACCGTTTTCGATTCGCCCTTGTATGTGCTATGTGCTACTTACGGCGCAATCGTAACATTCCACACGCCTTGACGATTGGTGTTATCCATCGTCATGCGATTTTGACCAGTTACTGGGTGACTAAATTGAGCCATCACCGATACCATCTCGAATCCGCCGGGCATGTTCGAGTTCACTCTGAATCGATAGAGTTTGACATCGTAGTAGGTGCCTAAGGGCAAGTTGCGTGTGTAAGTGATGGAATTGCCTGAGGCGGGTCTATCGAGAATGATGAAGATGGCGGGTGGTCCGGGCGGCGCACCTTCACGACTTCCCATAATCGCCAAGAACTCCGTTCCATTTGCCCAAGCCGTTGGCGGTCCAACGGGTGCTGGTGGCCAGTTGTTTGTTCCTGTCGACGAGGTTACAGTTCCTGAAAGTGTAGCCGTGCCACTGCGTCCAGATTGCATCAAGGCTTCGGCAACTTTGACTTCAACTTGGTCGGTAATTCGGACGCGGGTTTGCTCACGCAAGTCGGCGACCACGCCGCTGTTGAGGAACTGTTGCGACGCTTGTCCCGTGAAGAAAGGATTGACGTATGTTGGATAGACACCGTAAATATCCTTTGGCAACGACGCAATCAGGGTTCCGTTACCATCACGCCCAATTTCGGAAGTGAAGGTATAGACGCCGTTTTGCAATTGGCTGAACTGAATGCCGGGCACGTTGCCCAATCCCGGAATCGCAGAAATCGGACCGACGCGAGGCTGACGAGTTGCAGGGTCGAGCGGCACAAACGCCACTTTTATTCTGCCCGGAAACGCCGCGCTGGTATCCATCGAGTTGGGCCACTTTGACGCGTCCGTCAGTGGCTGACCGTTGTATGTAAAGGTGATTGAGCCTTCAATCACGCGGCTTTCCTGATTACTCCCCGTGTTGCTCTCATCGGAACAGCCTGTGATGGCGAGTGCGGTTACAAATGCGAGGGCAGTAAAAATCCCTCTCAAAAACGACTTATTCATAGCTATACTCCTTTCAAAGAGTGGTTTGCGTTAAAGTTTATTCTCCAAAAAAGAACAGATAAAAACTTGTGGCGATGCTGATTGCGACGACGCTTGGGCAATGCGGTGTTCATTTTTCGCATTTGCCTTTCAACGTCTTAAACATTTTTTGAACGTTGGAATCAAATTGCCGACGCTTTCTGCACCAAGAACGATGGTTCATTTTTTCTTGGGCTCGCAGAGTGTGCGGCAGGGCGGGGAGCAAATTAAATCAGAAGCGGCTGGTTTTCAGTAGCGAGGTTAAGCGGAAGAGCATGCCGCACGTGCTCCTGAAAAACATACTGGCGCGCAAATGCAGATAGGCGCGTTTCAAGAAGCCGTGCGGCACGAATGAAATGTTCTTTTTCAATGGCGCGTCCTTTTTCAATGGCGCAAGGTGAAGCGGTATGTGATGTCTTGAAGGCTTCTTGCATCACAACACCCGTGCGGATTACCGAATTTGCACACGGTTCAGTATCAACATGATGATTCGGAGATTTGGCGGTAGGTGGCGGTGCAGAAGCCTGCGTCACAAATAGTTCAATGCCAGTTCGCAAGGTTTTATCTTTCGCCTTCGACTTGGCGGAGACAACATCTTTGGTAATTGCATTTCCAGAAATCGTTGAAATCATCACGAAGATGTAGACTTCAACAAATCGCCAGAACTTTTTACCAATGGATTGTATGTTGTTTCCTTGAACTTCCATTGACGCTTTGGAAAATTGCACTGAAATACGACTTCACTAAACTGTTGCAAAGTTACGCCACGTGCAAAGCGAGCACAAGGCTTTTTCGCTACTTCAACCCGATTTTTTCAAATTTTTAACCGCTTATTTTTTCATCACTTACAGACAAAATCGACCACAGCGTTTATTCATGTTGTGCGTTGCTCGGTTTGAGTTCCCAGTGTGCCTGTTGCTTTTTGTGAGTTTTCTTGTTGGATTCTTTAGGAAAGTGATTCAGCGAGGATATGAAGTTGCTTTAATTTTGCTGGTCTCTGTGCATTAGGGGTGATTGAATTTTCTGTGCTTGTAGCGAACAATGAAGATGTAAATCATCGCGCTGGTGATAGCATTGAGAGTTGCCAGTCCAAGCGCAATCAAAATGAGCGTAAGGGTGGAGAGTTTTTCCACGCCAATCCAAAAGAGAATCAGTGTATTGAATGCGACGCCCGAAAGCCATAGCCGCAAGAGATTGTTGCGCAATCGTGCTTCAAATCGGGCGTCATTGTTCATTAGAGTTCGGCTTGAATCATTTTTCCAAATTCCAACGATTCCAAAACCGCCGCCGCCGCTTTGCGACGCGCGGGGTCTTTAAGGCGGATTTCGTCCAATCCTTTTTCAATGTTGTTCGCTTTGAAATAGCCAATAATGCTATGGTTTTCGTCGCGCACTTGAATGTAATCAGGCACGACGCCTTTGCCTTTGGTTTTCAGGAGATAGACTTTCATGTGTGGTGTTCATTTTACTTCATCATCTACTTCATGTTGTGGTAGACGGCTTGCACGTCATCGTCTTCTTCCAACGCCTCGATAAGTTCATAGACTTCCTTTTCCTGTTCTTCGGAAAGTTCGACAGTTGTGGTTGGAATGTATTGCAAGGCAGAAAGTTGGACGTCGATTTTTTGCTCTTCCAAATGCTTTTGCATGGTGGCAAAGTCGTTGAACGAGGTGTAGATGAGCACGTCGTTTTCCTCGACCACGAAGTCTTCTGCGCCGTAGTCGATGAGTTCAAGTTCCAATTCTTCGAGATTTCTTCCATTGGGATTGATTTTGAAGACGCCTTTGCGCTCGAACATAAAACTGACCGAGCCGTTTGCGCCCAACGAGCCGCCGTGCCGATTGAAATGCATGCGCACGTTGGCGACGGTTCGCGTGGGATTGTCGGTTGCCGCTTCGACAATCAGCGCAATGCCGTGCGGCGCATAGCCTTCATAGACGAGCTCTTGAAAATCCGCGTCTTCTTTTGACGAGGCGCGCTTAATGGCGTTCTCGACGCGGTCTTTGGGCATATTAACGCTCTTGGCGTTTTGAATTGCCCGACGCAAGCGTGCGTTGCCGTTTGGGTCTGGACCGCCAAGCTTGACGGCAATGGCAATTTCTCGTCCGATTTTGGTGAACGCTTTGGACATTTTCGCCCAACGCGCAAACATTTTGTCTTTTCGTTTCTCGAAAATGCGTCCCATAACAGTTGAACGGTTTTAATTTTATCGGTTTAAAGTTGAACGAGTTCCGTCCGATGATTTTTTCAGAAATCCGTTCTTCAAGGCTTGGTCGAACTGCATCGCGCCGTAAATGACCGCAAAGGCGAAACTGCCCGTCAAATACGGGATATACGGCACGGCTAAAAGTCCCGGAAGCGCATTGAACGCCATGCCCGAAAGCAACGCGATTTCAAATTGCCACTTCAATCCGTAACGCACTGCGCAAAACAGCCCGACATTCATAAAGAGCAACAAGTAAAAGCCAATCACGCCGGCTTTTGCCGATAGGGTTCGCACAACGAAGAGCGGGTCTTTTTTTATCAACGAAAAAATTTCATCTCTCAAAATGCGCTCGTATTCGGCGTCATGCCAAAACACGGTTGGCGAAATCTCCTTTACTTTTTTGTATGCAATTTCATCTTGGTAGCGAATGCCGTAGTTGTTATCTAAAAATCCGAAGCCAATATAAACATTGGGCCAAAACGGATGTCCTTGTGGCGGCGACACATATCCGGGTTGAAGTTTCGCAAGATACGCGTCGCGCTCAGCATAGCGCGTCTTGAAAAATATCATAACAGCCAACATTCCAACCGCAATCACGGCAAGGCTCAAGAGTTTTTCGCGCATCGTCCACCGCTTTTCAAAAAAGAAGAGAACGAGGAAGACAAGCACGATTGCCGTCGCCGAATGGGCGCGTATCAAATGTGCCAGCATGATTGCGATTCCGAACAAGAACCACATCGCCCAATGCAGTGCATGCGGCTTCGAGTCAGATTTTGAAAATCGAATCAGATACGGAACCGTTAGCACGGCGAGCGAGGGCGAGAGCGCGTAAATGTCGCCCGATAAATACACCGTAACGAACAGCATCGAGACCATCGTGCCATAAAAAAGTTTCGCGCCGCGCGTTTCCAGCACGCGCATCATTCCGATAACGCCAATCGTGAAGGACGGAATAATGATGAGAAAGAAAAATAAATCCCAAGCCGTAGCGGCTGAACAATGGAAGAGTGCCGCAAGTTTCGAGGCGAGATAATACATGCCAACGTCATCGATGTAGCCAGCAGTTGGAAACAGGCTATCGCCGCGCACCGACACAAGCGGAACGCCCGTGCGCTCAAATCCCGCAACGGCTTCCGAGAGTTCTTGAAAGCGAATCGGCATGAGTTTCGTCAAGGGCGTTGGCGGAATTTGGCTTGAATCTACTGCTGGAATAAGCCATGTTGAATCGCTCATTGAGTAAGATAAGAACGAGAAATTTAGTTGAGTAAGGCGAGTTCGTGCGGAATGAACAAGATGTAACAAATCAGCCCCGTCGTCGCGCCTACGAGCGGAATAGAAAGGTTATCGTCGACGTTCCAATTTCCCAACTTGATGGGATAGAGTTCAGCAACAGTTGCCGAAACTGCAATGGCAAGCCCGACGGCTGGATTGAGTTTCGGTGTAACGAGCACGACAAGCAACGCGAACAGAAAAAATGCAATGCTTCCCTCCAGTGTTTTCGCGCCGATTTTGATTTTGCCGATTTTTCTTCCGACCAGCGCAGCAGCGGTATCGGCGAGAATGAGAATGGCAAACGCGGCAATGGCTATCATTTTTGGAAAGAGCCACACCACCAGCACGGCGGCGAGCGTTACAAACGTTGCTCCGTTGAAATTGCGCTGCGTTGCGTCCAATTCATGCGGACGAAGCATCGCGCCGAAATGCTTGTAGTATAAAGCCGCAATTGGCTTAACGAACATTTTGAGAAGGTCTACCAGAAAAAATCCAAGAAACATTGGCACAAGAAGCATCAGCGCAAGCTCTTTGGTGATGTGAAAATAAATGATGGGAATCATAATGGACGCAAGATGAATGCCCTTTCGCGCAAGTTCATTCTTGTAATCAATCTGCTCATGGCGTTCACTGCGCTCTGTTTTTAGCGAGGATTTTGCAGAAAGCGCGACGTCTTGTTGGTAATTTTTCATTCCTTCATAAAGTAAGTTGCAATCATAAGAAATTGACACGTCAGGTTGACTTGTTAAGTTACAAACGCAAACGCGATTGCAAAATTTCAACATCAAGATTTTTGACCACTTCCCTTCTCGCTCCAACGCTGATGAGCGGCAGAGTTTGGAATTTAGACCACGTCCAAACAAGTGCTGTGCGATTGACAGAACTATTTTTTTTGCTATGTTGCGCCCGCAAATTTGAAACGCTCGATTGACGGTTTTCTTTTTCGCACAACAAAAAAGTTGTGAATCAGAAAGTTGCAAGATTTCCGCCCGTTGCGTTTTTCAACCACCGTATTTTTCAGTTTGAGCTTTCTTTTCTTCTATGTCCGAAGCCTACATTATTAGCGCGGCTCGCACGCCGATTGGAAGTTTTCAAGGCTCGCTTGCTTCACGCCCGACGGTCGAGTTAGGTGCAACGGTCGTCCGAGCTGTTGTCTTGCGTGCTGGTGTTGCGCCAAGCGACATTGAAGAATGTATCATGGGAAATGTGCTTTCCGCAGGCGAAGGACAAGCACCCGCGCGTCAAGCCGCGATTTTCGGCGGTTTGCCTGTCTCTACCGAATGCTTGACGATTAACAAAATGTGTGGCTCTGGCTTGAAAGCCGTGATGCTCGCTACACAATCCATACGACTCGGAGATGCACATCTGATTGTCGCAGGCGGAATGGAATCTATGACCAATGCGCCGTATTTGCTTCCCAAAGCTCGCAGTGGCTATCGCTATGGCAACGGCGAAATTATTGACTCAATGCAGTATGATGGGCTTTTCGATGTCTATAATCGCTATTTGATGGGCAATGCGGCGGAACTCTGCGCCCGCGACTGCAACATTTCACGGCAAGCCCAAGATGAATTTGCCATCTCGAGCTATGAGCGTGCCCTTAAAGCGCAAAAAGAAGGCTTATTCAATGCCGAAATCGTTCCTGTCGTTTGGGAAGAGCGAGGCAAAGAAGTTATTGTTTCGGAAGATGAAGAGCCAAAAAATTTCCGTCCCGATAAAATTCCGACCTTGAAGCCTGCGTTTGAACAAGGCGGAACCGTAACGGCGGCAAATGCTTCTAAAATCAACGACGGCGCGGCGGCTGTGCTCGTCGCCTCTTCCGAAGCCGTCAAAAGCAAAGGCTTAAAACCGATAGCTAAAATTCTCGCAACGGCGACGGCGGCAAAAAAGCCAGAACATTTTACCACCGCACCGATTGATGCCATTCCAAAAGTCTTGAAAAACGCGAGCCTTTCTTTGAACGATATTGACCTTTTTGAAGTCAATGAAGCCTTTGCAGTCGTAAGTTTGGCGGCGGAAAAATCGCTCGGCATTCCGCACGAGAAAATGAATGTGAATGGCGGGGCAGTCGCACTTGGACACCCAATTGGCGCAAGCGGCGCAAGAATTTTAGTTACGCTTTTGCATGCCCTCGAACAACGCAACTTAAAGCGCGGTCTTGCCGCAATTTGCTTAGGCGGTGGCGAGGCAGTTTCAATGATTGTTGAGCGCGTTTAAGAAACGTTTAGTCTCGAATGATTTTTGTGGTCCCAAACATTTTATTTTTTATCACACTTAACCTTAAACTCATTGGAGGAACAAAATGGCTTTAATGATCACCGAGGAGTGCATCAATTGCTCCGCTTGCGAACCGGAATGCCCGAACACCGCCATCTACGAAGGCGGCAAACAATGGACGCTTTTCGGCGAAACATACGACCCGCTTGCTGAAAGCATTTATTACATTGTTCCTGATAAATGCACCGAGTGCGTCGGTTTCCATGAAGAGCCGCAATGCGCCGCCGTCTGCCCGGTCGACTGCTGCGTCGCTGACCCGAACTTCCCAGAAACGAAGGAAGAACTTTTAGCGAAGAAAGACGCGCTCGAAGCGGATAAAAAGTAATTGCGCTTGCACGCATCTTTTTGAAAGGCGATTCAGCAATGGGTCGCCTTTTTAATTTTCTCGTTGCAAAACCTACGCATCTTTAATCAATTTCGGTGTTATACCAAACTCATTTGAAAAAGATGAGATTTGTCATTACATCGTTCTGACCCTGAACAGCGCGAGTCTCGTCGAGTGAAGGAACAGAATCCATAAGCGAGCCGCCCAAACTCGTCATGCGACTTCGTTGCTACGCTTGAAATGATAAAATTTGAGCTCTGAACTCTATCCTGTTCAGTCAAGTTTAGTATTAGTGAGGTGGCGTCGATTTTTGGGACAGTCGAGTTGAAAGTTTTACCGATGAGAAGATTTGGCTCCTTGGGCAAAGATGTGTTGTGGAGATTGCACAAACGCATGAAACTCAACGCGCAGAAAGAGACAATCGAAAGCCACGGCAGTTTGGATTACTTGGGCGTTTCGATTTTGACTCTGATTGTCTTTCACAACACAACATCGTGTCAATCATTGAGACGGACAACACCCCCTGCGACGGTCATTCAAACTTGTTCGGTTGGCGCGAAGACCCTGCGCTCGGAAAATCACAAAACGAAGACACTACCAATTGAACTCTTGCGCCGCTTAGATTTCACGCGGCGAAAGTTGAGCGCGTCATTCCTCGTCGTTTTCCGAGATGCGCTCGATGGCTTCCTCAACCGCCCATTCAAACCCGCTGTTGCCGTAGCGTTCAAGCCGCGTAAAGCGTTCAAGCAAGTCTTTGCGCTTATCGGGCGGCAGTTCCGCCGTGCAGAGCACAGTTGCAAACTCGTCAATCGCATCGGTAGCGATGTATTCCAGTGCGTCCGGTCCGCCGCCGTATTTATCAAACTCCTCCATGACGCGCTCCGCCACACAGAGATACGCTTCCGCTTTCAATTCCGCGTTGTCCGTTTCAGCGAGCGAATTGAGAATCTTCCGCAGTTGTTTGGCGGCGGCGCGGTCGTCAAAGTTCATGTTTGCGTCGGGCGACATCGGCGGATAGGCTCGCTGAATTTGCTTTCTGAGCGCGGCAAGCGTGACGGAATTATCCGGTTGCAGTTTGACGAGTAGCCCGTTCTTAAACTCATGGTCGGTTGACGCGCCGTCGATGAGCAGTTCAATCAACTTTTCTTTCGAGAGTTTTTCAAGCGAGGCGCGAAGCGAATCAACCTTTTTCTTTCGCAAACCGGCTTGCGCGACATACATCTGTTTCTCGGCAATGAAGGTGAGTAGGGACGCGACCAAGTGCTTGCATGGAAATCCGTCGTAGGGGCAGTCGCAACGTCCGTCGATTCGGTCGTCGCTTATCCAGAGTTCCTGTTCGTAATCGTCGTGTTGCCCGTGCGTCTCCGATGCAATTCGGTCTGTCTTTGGGTCGTAGCTTAGTTCACGGACGGCTTTTTGGCGGAAATAACTTTCGCCGCGCCCGAAAATGGTCGGCGTAGCAAAGGCGCGCACGGCGGCTTCGTTGAGGTCGGTGAGTTTCATGGTTGCGCGAGTTTATACTTGTTGCCAAAACATAGCGCGCCGTGCGCGCCGAAAAAGTTTACACCAGCACTTCTTGTAGCTCTTCAATCAGTGGGGCTACAACGCTTTGGTTAAAGCCGTCATTGTCTTTATCGCAGAGCCAACCGTTGCGATACCATTTGTAGTAGGGAATATGCACAATCTTCCACCCTGCGCGTTGTAGCACTTCTACGCGTTCAAGATGGTCTATGTGGTAGGTTCTTCCGTTTTCGGTGAAATGTTGTTTACCGTCAACTTCAATCGCGACGCACTTGTTGTTAGCAGGATTGTGTAAGACAAAGTCCAACCGATAGCCGCAACTGGGAACTTGATTGAATAATTTGTAGTGGTGCTTTTCGGCGAGTTTTATCAAATACTCACTGACTCGAATTTCGAATTCCGATTCACGATTTCTCTCGTCATACCGCCACAAATCAGGACGCTGGGCGAAACTATGCTCTGGCGGTGTATCGAGAATAATGTGAGGCTTAAAACCGAAGTGTTGCAAATATCCCTTAACTAAATTGGCACCTTCTGGAATCCCGCCGTAGATGAAATAGGTAAATCGCTTCGCACGACTGGTCGCCACATTGAAATGATTTGGATTCTGGTAAAACGATGGTCCAAACGGACTGTTTCTTCCTAACCCCGCCACTATAATCATAATATCTCGCTCATTGCCTTGAAATTCTTCCGTCGTGGCCACGAATAGTTGATGCTTATTGCGTTGCTCGTCGGTGAGTTCCGTAACTTCTTCCAATTGTTCAATCAGTTTGTCTCTGGATTCGGTCAGAAATGTCAGCACGCCGACGCTGGGCGGCGTCTGTTCCGTAAAGCCAAGACGCACGAGCGGCTCTTGCAAATATGATTGATTCAAAATAATCGACTTTACGATTTCTACTGCCTTTGTAATCTCGTGCGGGACGAATTTATTATTGTTTTCTCGCTCACCGTTCACATAAATCGCTTCAAAACATGGCTTGCCGTTGTGTTCTGGCAACTCGGTCATAATGCGTAAGCCGCCTTCATCTCCATAAAATTGATTGCTTGTAAATTTTGCTAATTGCGGAAAAGAGCGAAAATGCTCTTTCAGCATCACACGCGGCACATTCAACTGTATGATGAAGTCTAAAATGGAGGATTTGCTAACAAGCAATTTCCTTTGCTCTGCTTCCTGGAAAGAATTATTCGGAAAATGTTTTTGCCATACCAAACGCTCAATGGTTCCATTAATCTTAAACAATCCTGCCGAAGCCAAACCTAACTGCTTATCATCTCCGACGACACAAATGCGTTTGGCACGATAAAATGCAGGCAAAACTTCTGCCAGGTTGACCTGCGAGGCTTCGTCAACAACCACCAAGTCAAAAATGTTACTTTGCATCGGAATCCATCGTCCCACATAGCGCAATTCGCTCATCCAAAGCGGAAAAACCTCTGTTAGATGACTGAAATTAATCTGTTGTAAACAGCCTTGAATCTGACGCGGCGAAACAAAGCGTAGCATACGAGCAAACATGCCTAAATCGTTACTGTATTGCCGAGCAGATGCCAGCCGCTGGTGCTTAAACTGCAATTTCAGATACTCTTTCTTCTGATTGAAGAGTTCGCTGGAAATTCGCTCAATCTCGCGCCGTAACAATGCTAAATCTGTTCGCTGTGAAGGTGTGCTGGCTTGTGTCTCTAAAAAGGCTTTTACCAGTTGCAGATAACGTTCGCCATATTGATACCCGCGTGATTTCAACAGATTGTAATCCGCCTTCAGCTGAACTGCAAGGGCTTTGTATAGCATCAGCAGGTATAAGGCTTCTTTTCGTTGAATCCATTGGCTTTGGAGGCGATTTGTTTTCTCTAATGCCGCGACAGCCCGTTCTAAATTAGGCTGTTTAGGAAGAGCCGAAAGGTGCGAAAGGGACTGCGCGAGGGATTCCTGCGCAAAATCTTCCTGAAATTCTTCTCGCTGATTGAGAAATTCCTTGTTTGCGCGATAAAAATCATTTGCCTGTTTGAGTATCTCGTTAAGGCGAGTTTGCTTCTCCCCTAATTTTCCTTCTTTTTCTTCTTTAGTATTTCTTCGGTCTTGAAGTTCTTGCTCTCGGAAAAGCGGCGCATCGTTTCGCGCTTGTTGAATTAACTCGTTGATGTAGCCTCGTAAGTGAGCCCGCTCAGATGACTCTGAAAGAATAGTAACGACGCCATGTTCATCGTTCAGAAAGTCGTTGATTCGCTTTCTGACAACCTCAATCGCGGCAGGTTTTTGGGAAATCAACAAGACTTTTTTGTTCAGTAAAAGTGCTGTCAGCATCAGGGCGACAATCGTGTGAGATTTGCCCGTCCCCGGCGGACCTTGAATGTAGGAGATGTCGTTTATCCACGCATTGACAATCGCATGCTTTTGATTTTCGGAAAGTGAAATAGGCGTGTCGGATAAAGCACGTTCCACCTTTGGCTTAAAGTTTTCATCATGCTTGATGGTAACGCGGCTTCCGTTAATCACGCCGTCTAATAACGATTGTAGGGTTTGATTTTGAAATGGCATTATTGGGAGTTTGCTTCGTTTATCAGTTTTCGCAATTCTGAAAATGAGGTTAAGTCGTCTGGTATAGGCGCAAGAAAAGTAAAGCGATGCTTGAAGAAAGTCAAGTTATCTCTGCGCATATATTCATCAAATTGCCACTGTCCCGTAGAAAATTGAGTGCCGACTTCACACGTCTGTAGTATGGGAATGTGTTCACGCAAACCCTCGAATGCGTTCTGACAAAATTCTATCGATATTGAATCATCATTAAAGTCAGGTTGAATTAAGATTCTATCAATCTCTTCTTCAAGTTCTGCCATTTTTTGGTAATGGCTATCAAAATTAGGCAAATCAGAATTAGGCGAAGTATTTTGGGCTGTTGGTTCTGCTTCTTCATCGATGTCGCTTCCAATGAGAATGGCTAACAAGTCAAAGTTGAAGGTAATCTCTTCCCACAACACGACGGGGTTCAATGTGCGTAAATCTTCCGACTGTTCAAGTTCAAGCGGCGCGTAAAGAAGCGGTCCTGCAACGTTGCGATTTCTTCGTTTTTGAACAACCCTGCCGACAATCAAGCCAATGCCCAAAAAGCAACTCATGTGCTTAACCTTAACGCGTTTACTGCTCTGGCTCGTATTGATGCGCTCTTGAACGGCTCTCCAGTAACCGTCTTGAGGAGGAGGTGGATATTCTGAATAAAATGGGTTTTGGCTTTTGGTACGATAAAGCACGTTCTCAAAGCCTTTGTTCATCAAAATTTTGCGGCTCATTTCGCGGATGTATTTCAAGTAAGGAATGACGGACATCTCTCTAATCAAATCTAATAGATTGTTCTAAACTTTGGCGCAAATCGTCAACGGCACGTTTAAGTTCAGCAAGTTTGCGTTGTTCTTCCTGACTGATGGTCTGAAGGCTCTGCTGAATGTTGTTGAGATGATGGTCAAAGCGAGATTGTAAATCCTCAACCGCTTCTTTGAGTTCAGCAAGTTTGCGTTGTTCTTCCTGACTGGTGGTCTGAAGGCTCTGCTGAATGTTGTTGAGATGGCGGTCAAAACTCTCGATCGCGCTTTTCAGCGCAGATTCAATGTTTGCCAGATGCAATTGCTGTTTGTTCACACTTTGGAGCACGATGAACACGATGCCGATAAGAGCAATGAGAATCAGAAAGAGCAAAATGGCTTCGGGCGTCAGAGTCATTTGAGGTAAAGGATTTGTTAAAGTGGTTTCAAAGAATATAGAGAAAACTTCGCCTTTGCCATATAGAGAAAACTTCGCCTTTGCCAAATCTACGCTTGCTTGCAGAACTACAACAACCAATTCCATCACGACGAGTTGAAGCGAAGACGCGTGATTGAATTTTTCGAGCGGTTGCTGGAGGCAAATGCGTAACTTTGGCGCAACGATGAACGGCGTTTTAACCGGAGGATTTTCAAATGGAGCAACGCGCAACAAAAAAAAACATATTCGCTCGACGAATACTTCGCGCTCGAAACCGCGTTGAGCAACGATAAACCTGAATACATCGACGGCGACATTATCACGCTCGCAGGCGCGCACCCGAATCACAACACCGTTGCTGTAAATCTGGCTCGAGAAATTGGAAATCAAATTATCTCGCGCAAGAAGCCGTGCCGCATCTATAACAGCGACCAACGCGCCAAATCATTTCAGAAATCGTTCGGCAAATTGGGGTATTTTTATCCCGATGTGCTTGTCGTCTGCGGAAAGCCGCAATTATTTACAAACGACAACCCGCCGACGTTGCTCAACCCGATGCTCGTCGTCGAAGTCTTTTCAGAAAGCTCCCGCGATTACGATTTCGGCAGAAAGCTCAATTTCTATCGCGCCAATCCCGCGATTCAAGATGTGCTTTTTGCGAACTACGACAAAGCCGCGCTCTCGCTCTTTCATCGCAACGGCGACGAATGGATTCTGCGCGATTTCTTCACGATGGTATCCACGCTCTTTATTCCCTCGCTAGAGATTGAAATTCCGCTCTCGGAAATTTACCGTGATGTCGAATTTTCAGAAGAGGGAGACGAATGAAGAAAAATTATTTAGATGTCAATCAACGCCAAGTATGAACCAAGCGAGTATGAACCAAGTTCTTGCCGAACAAAT
>FWPU01002162.1_pt1 | contig 55768 bp, 64 predicted proteins | sample 2228361 | NCBI WGS metagenome assembly FWPU01 (sample SAMEA103939777, study PRJEB20133) | metagenome | reverse complement strand
TGGCGGATTTCATGCGCCCGCTGTTGAGCAGCGTGTTCAAAGACAATGACGAAGTGCTTTTCAAAGGCGTCCTAACGGGCATCCTGCGCGTGGCTAAAGAAAGCATGTTCAGCGGGCTGAACAACTTCGTCTCCGACGCGGGTCTCAGACCCGGGCCTTTCGCCGATAAATTTGGATTCACAGAGCCAGAAGTGGAAACCATGCTGGCTCATTACGGCCTCAACGCCCCCAAAATGGACGAAATAAAGGCCTGGTATGACGGCTACCGATACGGAGGCATACCCATCTATAACCCATGGTCCATCCTCAACTACGTGGCTGAAGGTGGCCAATCTCCCAGCCCTTACTGGGTAAATACCGGCGGCTTAGACCTGCTCAGGCGGCTCTTCTTCGACCAACAGGCCGGCATCAAGGACAAACTGGAAGAACTCCTCCGCGGCGATGCCATCGAAGTGTACATTGACGAGTTCCTCACCTTCCGAAGCCTAGAAACCAACCCAGAGGCCGTCCTCAGCCTCATGTACTTCGCCGGATACCTCCGAGTGGTGGACGAGTTCAGACGAGGCGACAGAATCATACGAAAACTCGCCATCCCTAACAGAGAGGTCAAACTCGCTTATGAGGACACCCTCTTAGCTTGGTTCAATGAGGACTTAGGCAACTCCTTCAACGACAGCCTCCTGGATGCCCTCCTGACAGGACAGGTGATGGCTTTCGGTACTTATTTGGCCGATTTCGTAGCGAGGGTGGCTAGCTTTTACGATACAGCCAAAGGACGAGCAGAACACTTCTACCATGCCTTCCTGTTGGGCCTGCTGGCACGCCTGAACGGCCAGTATCACATCCGCTCCAATCGGGAAAGTGGCTACGGGCGCTACGACATCTGCCTCATCCCCAAAGACCCTGCCCGAAAAGGCATTGTGATGGAGATAAAAGCGCCTGCATTAGGCAGTAAAGAGACTTTGGAAGACTGTATTGCCGCAGCCCGCACCCAAGCATTGAGCAAAAGGTACGACACTGAACTACAAGCCCATGGCGTGAAAGACATTCTGCGCATAGCCATTGCCGTAGAGGGAAAAAATGTGGTCGTAGAGCAAGTGTAGTGCGCTCCAGGCAGTTGTCTGCTGGCCAAGCCAAACAAATAACACGCCCCGACACTCCCCCAAAGGCAGAGTATCTTTGCCATCAAACGCACCCACACGCCATGCCCAAACGCACACCGCTCAGCCTGTCGGATTTCAGGCAAGTCATAGAACAGAATGCCTATTACGTGGACAAAACCCTCATCATCCGCGAAATAGTCAACGGCGCAGGCGTGCAACTCCTCTGCCGCCCTCGCCGCTTCGGCAAAACCCTCAACCTGTCCACACTGCGCTACTTCTTTGATTGCCAGGGCAACTACCGCCACCTCTTTGATGGATTAGCCATCACCAACGACGAGGAGATGATGACCCTGCACCAAGGAAAATACCCGGTCATTGAATTGTCGTTCAAGGATATAAAAGGAGGAACCTACACCTCTGCTCTCAGCAGCATGGCCAAGCTGCTCTACAGAGGGTGGCTGCAGAATCCTCAACTGTCGGGCATACCCATGTACGATGAAAGGGTGGCCGATATGAATGCAAACATCCGCTCGGGTAACATCCGTCCAGACCTTTTTGAGGACGCCATACTCGACCTCACCGAACTTCTACACAACCATCACGCTGCTCCGGTGGTGCTACTGATAGACGAGTACGACACGCCCCTCATAACAGCCTGGCTCAAGGGATACTACGAAGACATGGTGGAATTCGTGCGCGTGCTGTTAAGCGGAGCGCTCAAGGATAACAAGGCCCTTTTCAGAGGCGTGCTCACCGGCATTCTACGCGTGGCCAAGGAGAGCCTCTTTAGTGGACTGAATAACTTCGTTTCCTCATCAGGGCTGGAGGCAGACCCATTTTGCGATAAGTTTGGCTTCACTGAGTCAGAGGTAATGGCTCTGCTGGCTGACCAAGGGCTAAACAGACACCAAATGGACGACGTCCGGGATTGGTACGACGGCTACCGATATGGCGGAGTCACCCTCTACAACCCTTGGTCTATTCTCAACTATGCTTTTGCGCTACAGCCTGCCCTGAAGCCTTACTGGGTAAATACCGGCGGCTTAGACCTGCTCAAGCGGCTCTTCTTCGACCAACAGGCCGGCATCAAGGACAAACTCGAAGAACTCCTCCGCGGCGATGCCATCGAAGTGTACGTTGACGAGTTCCTCACCTTCCGAAGCCTAGAAACCAATCCAGAAGCCGTCCTCAGCCTCATGTACTTCGCTGGATACCTCCGAGTGATAGACGAGTTCAGACGAGGCGACAGAATCATACGAAAACTCGCCATCCCTAACAGAGAGGTCAAACTCGCTTATGAGGACACCCTCTTGGCTTGGTTCAATGAGGACTTGGGTAACTCCTTCAACGACAGCCTGCTGGATACCCTCCTGACAGGTCAGGTGATGGCTTTTGGTACTTATTTGGCCGATTTCGTGGCAAGGGTGGCTAGCTTTTACGATACAGCCAAAGGACGAGCAGAACACTTCTACCATGCCTTCCTGTTGGGCCTGCTGGCGCGCCTGAACGGGCAGTATCACATCCGCTCCAATCGGGAAAGTGGCTACGGGCGCTACGACATCTGCCTCATCCCCAAAGACCCTACCCGAAAAGGCATTGTGATGGAGATAAAGGCGCCTGCGCTAGGCAGTAAAGAGACTTTAGAAGACTGTATTGCCGCAGCCCGCGCCCAAGCATTAGGTAAAAGATACGACACTGAACTGCAAGCCCACGGCGTGAAGGACATCCTGCGCATTGCCATCGCCGTAGAAGGGAAAAACGTCCTCGTTGAGCAAGTGTAGTGTAATTCCGCTGGACTCGCTAAAAAGCTCATTTCAGGCTACAAAAGTTACGACGCTTTTCACGCCATGCCAAGGCATCCATACTCTTAGCACCTGGTGGATAGCAGGGGGCATGCTATGAAAAAGGCGCCCCCCTTCGCGAAGAAGGAGTGGCGCCCTGCGTCGCTCAAACGCTCCTTTTTTCTTCCTTTTTACCTATTGAACGCGTACGGGGAACTCCACCTCCACATCCACGCTGCCGGTGCTGTCCAAATTAGGCAGGCGCTTGTTAGGGTTGTGGCGCAAGGTGATGAGTACAGAGCCTGTAGAAGGATTGCCCGTGGTCCAACGTGTTTTCAGGCGAAATGGCCGACCTTCAGTATCCGTATCTGTGGGTACAATGGTCAAGTTAAGCGGCCCATTGATGCTATACACCAAAAGATGGGTGTTGCTTTCAGCCTCGATTTCCTCCGTAATATCCACTTCTGGCGATTTGCTGCGGTCGTAAAAGAACACCTGTGCGTCAAATTCCTTATTAGCAGGTAGTGCAATGTCTTCCACCGTCGGCGGAAGGCCACCATCGCCGTCAGGGTCATTCCAGGTAAAGCTGCGTTCGAAGGAGCCATCGGTGGCCTTAAGTTGTACGACCACCGTGGTAATGATTTCGTTTTCCGTGTCGTCATCCTTTCGGCACCCTACCAGGGCTACAGTCAGGAGAAGCAAGGATAAAAGACCGATTTTTACAGCGGATGTGTTCATGATGTTTGCAGATTTTGAGTTAGCGTAAAAGTTTTTTCTTGTAGTGAACAAGTCTAAAAATGCCACTTGCACCACAATCCGGCATTTAATCCGGGTTCGTCAGCGAAGAATCGGAAGAAGTTCAAGTACTCGCGGTAGCGCACATTAGTGAGGTTGCGAACCGAAAGACCACATTCTAAGGCGGAGCGTTGGCGTAGTGAGAAAGTATGTCCGGCTTCCAGCGTCCACAAGGTGAAGGCAGCGGGTGGCTCTTGAAGCAGCCCAGCCTCAGGTGCGCGTGTTTGTCGAAGTGTCGTGCTGGCCATGAGGCGCGCATAGGTTTTAGGGTTGTGGTCGTTGATGCCTGCAACATGCGTTCCTTTGGATCGTCGGCTCGACCAATAGAGGCCGTACTGGAAACGGTCGGCGGGCATCAGCGGCAGCCATTCATGCTTAGGAGTATTCTCTGAGGAGTCAGGCAGCAGCCGATAAGCGCGCAAGAGAGAAGCCCGCGCCTCTATAGCCAGCCCAGCCGGCAAAGGCACGACTGCTGATGCATCAGCACCATAAAGTACCACATCTGCCTGGGCGTAGAAATAGGCTGGGAAAGCACCGCGCGAAGTCAGCACCAACGTGCGCTGAGGGTCGAGGTAAATAAATTGCTGCACCTGATTGCGAAACACCGTCAGCATGCCCTGCCACCGCTGGCGCTCGTAGTGAGCGCCCAAATTAGTATTCCAGGCTTGTTCAGGTTTGAGGTCAGGGCGCCCCTCTTCATAAGTGCCAGCGCCATGGTGTACTCCGCGGGCAAAGAGCTCATTGACGTGCGGAGGGCGCCAAGCATAACCAGTGTTGAGTGTCCAGCGCAAATGTTCGCCCATGCGGCGCACGAGACCGAGATTACCCGAAAGACTGCCAAAATGGACGACGGTATCCACGTTATTAAGCGTACCCGTCGTCTGAGCAGCCGTGCGGCGGTAATCGTAGCGTAGGCCAAGTTCAAACTCCCAGGGTTTAGGATAATGGCGCCAGCGCTCGAGCCACCACACGCTGCCGCCCCAGCTTTGATAGTCAGGGATGAGGCCACCGCGTCCTACGAGATTGTACTGGTACAGCACCTGTGCCCCCAAGCCTCCTTCCCAGTGGTTGAGCGGCGAGTGTTCAAAAGCAGCATCAAGGGTATGGGTCCAAATACGAAAACGCTGCTGTGGTCTGTCGCCAATGCTGCGGCGCACCAGATCGTACTCTTCGCGCAAGTTGAACTGCATAGCATACTGCCCCGAAAACTTCCAGCGAACGCTCAAAGAGCGCCACATCCGATGCCGAGCCGTGTAGTGCTGAATGCGCTGAAATGGGCGGCCAATCGCATAAGTAAAACGGTCATCGTTGTTGAGCGGCACTGGGCTTTCGATAGCCCGCTGCAGATCTGTGAGGTTACCCACATGAGCCGACTGCAGGATGCCGACACGCTGCGCAAAGCGGCTAATGGCCGCCTCATGCCTCCAACTACCTGTCTTCCATTCGGCCAAAGTCGAAAAGTTGAGCTCTGCAGCGCCGGTGTTACCCAGCCAATAGTCGGGAGTGCGCAAGTTGCCACTGCGCTTGGTTGTAGCCTGCAAGCGCAAGGCAAAAGAACCGTTTGCTGGCTTCCAATCTGCGGCTCCGGCCAACACGCCACCCCAGCCGTTGCTGTTCAGACCAGCGTAGAGCCACCCGCCCGCACCGGGGTGCTGTCGCAGTGGAGCAGGCTCCAACACCACCGCACCCGCCATGGCACCCACACCATAACGCACGCCAGCAGCACCTTTCACTACCGAGACGCGCTCTGCTGTGAAGGGATCTATTTCCGGGGCGTGTTCTGCCCCCCATTGCTGGCCCTCCAGCGTCAAGCGATCCAGTACAATGGCAATCCGATTGGAGTGCAGACCGTGCACGACAGGTTTAGCTATGGTAGTGCCCGTATTCAGCACGGATACACCGGGCAGGTGGCGCACAACCTCTCCCAGATTAGTACCTTGCCGTTGTGTCAAAGCATCGCCGCTGACCGCAGCGATTGCCTGAGCAGGAGCTGCCGCAATGGCCCGCTCTCGCACCACCACTTCATCCAAGATATGATGGTGCAAATAAAAATGAAACTCCTTGTTCTCTATCAATCGAATGACTCTTGTTTCGTGGTTGCACTCAATGTGGCTGACCATGACCGTGTAGGTCGAGTCTTCGCAAAGATTGTAGATAACAAAGGCGCCATTGTCGTCGCTGTAAGTACCACGCTGGGTGCCAACGATTTGCACCGTTGCATAAGGCAGTGGTTGGCCCGTATCGGCATCCCATACCTTGCCACGCAGGGCTATGTCGCAGTGCTGCCCATTGAGCATAGGGACACCGCTACATGCAAGCCAGGCCACGCCCCAAAGGCGCGCCATTTGAAATGACATTCTTCTGTCTGTCTTTTTTGAAAAAGTGGAAACCCAATAGGAAGGTAGCGCTCCGGCTTTTATGGCCATTTCATGGCATTACCTCACCCTTAAGACCATTAGTAACACCACACCGTGAAACCTCAGCCAGAGAAAAAGCCTGCTCACAGAAAGAGCAATACAGCAGGTGGGCCGCGCAAATAGCGATGCGTAGGCGCAAGAGCCTGAAAGGTTTCCTCCAATAGCGGCAGATGCAGCCTCCATACCACCGTGTAATTCGGCAGGGATGGGCCAGCACACGGCATTTCTGGTGTAGCAAACCAGAAGGCACACACAAGGCAATCTTCCGCGCTGTAGCGCTCGTCGTGCAGGTGGAAAGGATTTCCTTGTTCGTGGCGGGCAGAACAGGGAAGTGTCTCTCGGTGGTGGTGGTGATGCAACAACAAATGCCCCGTCTTCAGCCCCGTAGAGGCTGCAAACAAGACGCCCAGCAAAAGGGCAGACAAGGGACGGAGAACATGCCGCATGGGGCAAAGGTAACTAATTTGTAGCACGCAAATGTCCTCTACTGGCCAAAAGCCACGAAGAGAGACCTTTATCGTAACACCTGAATTACTCCGGCGTTCAAATGAACAGCAGCCCTTTGTGCTCCTCGCGGTATCAGGGAGTGCTTTCGTCCAAAGTTTCGTTTAATGCCTCACACACAGAGCGCTACGGCACTATTTTCGCCGCTAGAGATACAGATGCCCAGGTACCGATTGCGCTCTTTCCTTCTCACATTGCCTTACATGCTCTGCCTATGCGTTGGCTTGCTGTCCTGGTTCTTCTGTTGCTCCCTGTTTGGGGCGGGCGCAACGTTGGTTTTCTCGATGTGCCCGAGTGCCTCTTGCCAGGCATTGACATTTCGCACCATCAGCAACGCATAGACTGGCAGCGCTTGGTAGAGAGCAGCGAGCTCCACTTTGTTTTTGTAAAAGCTACGGAAGGTGGTGATTTCCGCGACTCGCTTTTCGCCGAGAATTGGGCGTGGCTGCGCGAAATGGGTATCCGCCGTGGCGCCTATCATTTCTTTCGGCCCAAGCGCAGCGGCGCTCTCCAAGCCGAGCATTATTTACGCACAGTAGAACTGCAACCGGGTGATTTGGCTCCAGTACTCGACATTGAGACCACTGACGGCGTTTCGCCTGAAAAAGTCATCCGAGAAGTCTCTGAATGGCTTCGAGTCGTGGAAAAAGCCTTGCAAGTGCGCCCGATTATTTACACCAACCAGCGCTTTTACGAGCGCTACTTGGCTGGTTATTTTGATGACTACCCGCTCTGGATAGCCCGCTACTCCGACGAGTACCCGCGTTTAAGCGCTCGCTTCTGGCATTTTTGGCAATATTCAGAAGAAGGGCGTTTGAATGGTATTCATCGCCCCGTAGACCTCAATGTTTTCCGCGGCACGCCGCAAATGCTCGACCGCCTCTGTTGGTATCCGCAGGAGGGTCTTCATTCTTCCGAATACTCTCCGGTTTCGCCCTGAGCTAAAAACAGAGGACTACGACGCCGCGGTTTCGCGCCACTTAATATTGCAACCGCCACTGGGTCGTTGCAAAGGGTTTACAGGGCGCCCCTCCAGCACTGCATCCAGGGCTGCGCGCAAATCTTCGCCTGTAGGAAGGATAGGGTTGCGCTTAGGTCTGCTGCTATCGAGCTGACCGCGATAAACCAACTTGCGCTCAGCATCAAAGACATAAAAGTCTGGCGTGCACGCTGCGTCATACGCGCGAGCCACTTCCTGACTTTCATCGTAGAGATAAGGAAAAGTGTAACCGACGGCTTGCGCATGGGCGGGCATGCGCTCTGGCGCATCCTCAGGGTAGGCTACAGCATCGTTGCTGTTGATGCCTACAAAAGCTACGCCTTTAGGGCCGTATTCATCCACAATACGCACTATTTCTGGGTTGACGTACAGCACATAAGGGCAATGGTTGCACAAGAACATAATCACCGTGGCGCGAGCGCCCTGGGCTATGTCGTCGAGGCTAACCATGCGCCCTGTTGCAGGTTCTGGCAAGGTAAAGGCTGGGGCTACAGTGCCCAGCGGCAACATGTTTGACTCTGTGTAGGCCATATTAGAAAGAGAATGTCTTAGCGCGGCAGGCGCACTTCGTAGGTTTTTCTCGCTTTATTGGTGAGTTTGTTGTCTATCAGCCAGGGGTTGTAAATCTTCAACATGCGATACGACACCTCGTGCTCTGCAGCAAAATCAGCCCAGCTGGCCACAGGGCCGTCCACCTTAACGACCCTATAAGGCGGAAGCGGCTCATAGAGGTGATCTTTTTCAATGTGGTATTCGTAGTACTCCGGATTTTGCATGACCTCCTTGAGCGCTACGATGCGGAAGGGGTAACGCATGGTCTCATCGGCAGCTAGATTGAGGTCGAAAAAGGAGCGGGCGCGCTGTTTTTCCATTTCCAAACTAAGACGCGCAGGGCCACCGTTGTAGGCTGCAGCGGCCAATATCCAGCTGCCGAGCAGCTCTTTCTGGCGGCGCAAGTACCGACAGGCTGCACGCGTCGCCTTTTCTAAATGGTAACGCTCGTCCACTTCGTCATTGACCTCCAGACCATACTGCTCTGCGGCGCTCTTCATAAACTGCCATACACCACGTGCCCCCGCCGGCGAGACTGCATTCGAGAGGCTACTCTCCGCCACAGCCAGGTACTTGAGGTCTTCCGGAACGCCCTCCTCGCGCAGGATAGGTTCGATGACCGGAAAAAGCGCATTGGCCCGCTTGAGGGCCAAGATGGTGGAGGAATGGAAATAAACGTTGCGCAACAGCTCCGCATCTAAGCGTTGGCGCACATCAAAATTATCCATGGGCAGCTTCTCGCCACAAAAGTCGTACTCCTTGTTCAGGTTAATGGAGCGAATGGTTTGCGGTGGCGCCGGAAACCCGCCGCCCTCGTCGCGTTTGAAGCCCAGTAAAAAAATGGCCGTCAAGGCTAATGCCAACAGCGCATTGAGGAAGAGCAGCGCGCGGTTTGTCATAGAGAAGAGTATTAGAGGTTAAGGTTGAACGGTAGCCTGGATGGGGCGCTTGTACACAGGCACTGTGGAGCACGGTTCGCCGAACATGATGCTTAACGCTATAGGCTGGAGGCGGCGCGTAATTTCTACATAGGCCGAAGGCGGCACCGGCTTATCACTGCAACCCTTAATAACCAAACGCTTCCCTTCATAAGGCGAAAGATCCAGGGCAGCCAATTTTTTGAGAAATGCCGCCTCCACATATTGCTCAGGGGTGCCTTGGAAAACGTCTCTCGCATACGGTGCTGCAGAAGCAGCCACCAACATGTAAGCCCACATCGGGATGATGGCGTCAGCAGAACAAAACACCGCCAAATTCTTACCCGCGTATTGCGCCCAATCGTGCGTCTTGAGAGCCTCGCGAAAATCTTTCTCTTTCAAAATTAGGCTCATGAAGAGGTAGTCTTTCAAATCAAAAGGTATTATTTCGCCCTCTGGGTAGAACGTCTCCAAATCGAGCGTTATCAGGCCGCTTTGGGCCACGCGATTGACTAACTTAGACTCCATAACCGGCTTAGTTTGCGTGATAGATGGAAGAGTCGGCAGACAGTTCCTCAGCATCTGGAGCCTGCCCTATGGTATTTTGTACCTCTTTGAAATCCTTGGGTTTGGGCAAATCGTTGAGGCTCCTGATACCCAGATAGTCCATGAATTTTTCGGAGGTGGCGTACAGCAGCGGGCGCCCCGGCCCTTCACTACGACCACTGACAATAACAAGCTCTTTTTCCAAAAGTTTCTGCAGGGCGTAGTCGCAATTGACCCCGCGGATAGCTTCTATTTCGCTCTTGGTTACGGGCTGTTTGTAAGCGATGATGGCCAGCGTTTCCAAGGCGGCTTGCGAGAGGCGTCGGCGGGCGGTTTGGCGCAGATGTGCGGCTACGGTGTTGTGGTAGGCACCTTTGGTCAGGAACTGAAAGCCCCCGGCGATTTCGACCAACTCAAAGGCATATTCTGGCGCCTGATAGCGCTGCTGCAGTTCTGCAATAGCGTCTTGGATAGCCTCCTCGCCTACTTCTGCCTGGAAAGCTTCTGTCAGCGCTCCCAGCAAGTCGGCGATAGATATTGGCTGAGGCGAGACAAAAATAAGGGCCTCAATGTGTTGCTTCAGGAAATCCATATCCGCGCAAAGTTATGCCAAATACCCTAAGCCGCAGGTGGGGAGTGCTGCTCTTGGAGGTGTGTAAAGAGCCAAACAATGCGTCGTTCCAAGCATCGGCCTTTTTCTCCTCTGTTTTTTGGGTGAGAAAACGGCCTGCTACTTCGGAGCAGCTACTGTGGGTATCGCAGGTGGTTGTGGCTCCTGTTGGGCCCCGGGCGCGTTTTCGGCCCGCAGTCGGGTTTTAATAATAGTGTGGCGGCAGCCGACCGTCGCCGCACATGACCTCATGGAACAGCCTGCACGGCTGCATTCGCGGAGAAGCCAAAGTGCAATTACGCCGTTATTAAGGCCCAGGAGCGGGACGCACACACACTGAGCGCAAGCAAAGGTCTCGAAGCCGCCAAGGTGCGATGCACTCAAACAAAGGCCATGGGCTGTTTTCCTCCCCTCCCAAAAAAACAGTCGTCGTAGCGGCTTTGACTTTTGGCGCCACCTTGCGCGCCTCACCACTTATACCACAAGCTGCCCTGAATGAGCCAAGTGTCGTAGAAGTCGGGGCGAAAACACTCTTGGCGGCTCACACCCAAACGAACGGCCCACCAGTCCGTCTCCCGCTCCAAAGCCACCCCTAAGCGCCATAGCCCTCGTACAGAGTAATCAGAAGTGGACTGGGTGGTCGAGATAGCAAGTATCTTCTGCGGAGGAGATCCAGTCAAAGTATCGGCAAAAGTATAATTGTAAATAGCCGGCGACACATAGGCCCATGTATGTGCTATGTTTACCAAGGGACGTAGCCAGCCGCGCACGGGTAGGCGATAACGCGCACCAATGCTCAACAGGCGGAGCCGCTGATTAGCCACTACGCTGTGTAATGGATAGGGTACAGGCGGCTTACCTAACACAAGCTTGTAGGCCTGGGGCGGTTTTTCTCGATAAAAGGCGGCAGGAAGGAAGTCTGTATGCTGTACATCATAGGAAAGCCACTCAGCTGAGGCCGTAAGCCACAATGCCCCCACAGTCCGATATTCAACCCCTGCTCCGGCTCCTTGCATCAGCGACACACCAGGGCGCGGGTCGGGCACGCCGGCCGTCCCATGTATACCCAACCAGAGGCGGCTTGTACGGCGTCGCGGCGCCGATACAGGCCACTGAGGAGCTGGGTGAGTGTGCGAGAGGGATGGCATAGGGCGTGCGGCCAACGGTGCCAATGCCAGTGAGGAAGCGGTCGGCTGGGCAGAGGGCACATCATCAGGTGTAATTGTCATCGCTTCAGGGTTTTCTGGCATAGTCGTCGGCAAAGAAGAAGTGGTGGGTTGAGTCACCTCTTCTTGCAGGTGGGCAAAAATGTCGAGTAGAGCGGGTTGCTCAGGGCGCCGCAGTGCTGGCGAACCCTCGGGTACGACAATGTCAATGGCTCTCTCATGGCGGAGACGCTCAGAAGTGAGCAGAGAGGCAACCTCTGCTAATTGGGCCGTTAGCCGCTTATTTTCACCGTCAGACCTATAGGCTTGCCAGCCCAGAACCAATGCCAACAGCGCCAACAATGTCGAAGTCGCTCGCCAACGCAGGAGGGTGCGCCGGGCATCCGCAGCCTCCAGACGATACTGCAACGCCTGCCAGCTGGCCGTTCGGCCCGGAAAATCTCCTTCCTCATTGAGACGCTCTGCCAAGTACTCATCCAAGTCGCGCATAGACTACTTTTTGAATTCAAAATCGTCAGAAAACAAAACGCGAAGGTGTTGTCGCGCACGGGAAAGATTAGATTTAGATGTACCAGGGCTTATGTCCAATATTTCAGCAATCTCTTCATGCGTAAATCCATCCACGACGAAGAGATTGAAGACGGTCCGATAGGCAGGGGGCAACTGATCCAATGCCGCCAGAATTTGCTCGCGTGTGAGGTCTTCGACGATACTGCTTTCCATGGCAGTATCGTATTGCTCACTCCAAGGCTGCGTCATGTCTCCGTAGTGCAAGGCACTACGCAGCCGATCAATAGCCGTATTGATGACAATACGCCGCAACCAGAAGCGAAAGGGTTGGGTATCTTCATCGAGGTTTATCTTGGTGAACGCCTTAAAAAACGCATCGTTGACAACCTCTTCCGCCGTTTCGCAGCTACTCACGTAGCGACGGGCAATGCTCATAGCATAATTGTAGAATAGGTGATAAACCTGATGCTGCGCACTTCGCTTTTGCTGCCGACACTGCCGCAGCAACTGAAGTAATTCGGCATCCTCGTCTTTGTGTTTATGTGTCATTACGTTACGGCAAAAGGCGCCGTTGCGCACCCCCTACGGGGCTTTCGGACAACCCGCCACAAGAATAGGGCATATTTCCCATTTCGACTTAAAACGGATAGCCAATAGCTACATTAAGGTTGCTGAAGTCTCTAAATGTCTCCTTTCGCCAATCCAGCCAATAGCCGCCGCCTTCCTTACGAAATGGCCTCCTAAGTTTTAACCCCAAATCGAACCTCACTACAAAGAAATCAAAATCAAGCCTAAGCCCAACCCCGGTGCCCAAAGCCATATTGGAAAACGAGCCTAAGGAAAGGCCACTACCAGGGCGGTCTGGGTCAGGTTTAAGCGTCCAGATATTACCACCATCCACAAAGACGGCGCCTTTGAACCACCATAATATGGGAAAGCGTACTTCCCCATTGAATTCGAAGCGGAAGTCGGCTGCCTGATAAAAGGGTGGAGAGGTTTCTACAGAAGCATACCCTCCCGGCCCAATTTCCCGAATACGCCAGGCGCGAATGCTAAAAGGCCCTCCGACAAAAAACTGTTTGACAAAGGGCACATCGGTAGTGCTGCCGTAGGGAAGGGCGATACCAGAACCCACACGAAAAGCTAAAGTAATGTCATGCTCTAAGTCGCGTGTATATACCACAGAGGCATCTAAGCGCAGGTACTTGGAAAAATCCATGCCGGCTATTGCCCACTGCTGAGCACCAAAAAGTCTAGACCACAGTTGGTTGATCAGATGTACCTCTAAGCCCGACAACTCAGCATTAGCACGGAAAAACCACCGCTCGCCAAATACGTTAGGGCGCCCGGTGTAGAAGTACGCAATCGAACGCATGAAAAAACCGGTGAAAAGCTGGTCGCCGAAGCTACGCCGCAGAAATTCGCTTTGGTTGAAAATGCTGTCGAACCTCGGCTCTACTCTCGGACGCAATAAATCAATGCCCAAGTTATCGAAAATAAGATGGTGTCTAGCGCCTAACCTTAAACTGTGCCCCAGGGCGATGTTGAGAAAGTTAGAGGTATAGAAGTCTCGCACATTCAGCAAGCTATAGTTCAGCCCTATGCGTGTGCGCCCATCGCGGCGCAAACGTTCGTAGAAGCGGCCGGAAGTCAGGCCAAGGCGATTTACCCCTCTGCTAAGGTTCAAATAGTCAAAGTAGCGTGGAAGGAGCAGCTCGTTCTGAAGTCGGAATTCACCAGAAAACACTTGCCTGTTAGGGACGTCTATCTCTATGTTACCCGCTATCTCGCTTCTCAATTGTTCTGCGCCTTTCAACAGATTTCGAAAGCTGGGAGATACGTAAGCGCTGAACCCCAATAGATTGCCCGTTTGCTCTACGGCCTGCGATGAATAGTTGGCGTCAATGCCCGTGCTAATAGCGAACCGTTTATTGAGCGCCAACGTGATAGTTATGTGCATAACCCCAGGCAGCAACGTATCAAGCTGTGGGCGAATAGTAACAAATTGAAATACCCCTACGGCATTCAGATTGCGCTGCGTCAAATCCAAATCCTCCTGCCGGAAAATGGAATCAGGCCGAATGGTGATGATATTCAGCAGCCGCGTAGGCTTTACGATGAAAGACGGAGAAGACGTAGCGAAATAAATCCCCTGTAAGGTAGTATCACTCCTAGCCCCAATAAGCTCAGGAAGAAAATCCAAAAAGACCTCCACCCTACCGATACGAAAAACCTGAGTAGTTGAGGAGTCTTCAGGCGGTGTAACCTCCACAGTAACGCGCGTCTGCGTGCCGGTGCTGTCTCCCGTAAATTCAACATAGGAGGGCTGAAAGAGTGCATAACCGCGGTTTTTGAAAATGTAAGCTATTCGGTTCTTTTCAGCCTCAAAAACATTGCGATCGAGAGCGCCCGAACGCCGAAGCAACGAGCCACCTGCTGTGAGTTGTAAAATCGCATTGACCTCAGAGTCTGGGCTAGCAAATGATACTGACTCTATACGGTAGAGCGGTCCCAGATCCATGACGTAAGAAACCGTAGCCTCTTCCCACCTCAAGGGAGAAGAGCTTCTCTTCTTACGTATACGCTCCTGGATGCTTATCTCGTATCGGCACTTAGCCTCCATGTAGCCGCGCTGGCGCAAATAGTTCTGGAAGTTACTACAGGTGCGTTCCGTCAAGTGCTGGTCCAAAAACACAGGCGGCGCTCCCCATTGACGCCTCAACCAACGAAAGACCGGAGATTTCTTTTCACTAAACCGGAAATGCACCCCAATTTTTCCCAAGCCATTGGGTTTCTGGCGAAAAAAACTGCTCAAGCCAGCCTTCAATTCCGCTTCAGCGGCCAAAGGTAAAGGCTCCAGGCTCTTGAACTCCAAGGTGTTCTTGCGCAAAAGAGGTGAGGGAGCTCCGTTCAAATAATGGCCTACACTCCGACAGGCCGGAAGCGTCAGCGCCAGCAAACCTATTTTCAACCATAGAATAGAAAAAAGACGTCTTGAGAAGGGGTATCGCTCACCAGTTTGCATGTAAACTTGCCACCAATCTTTAAAAAAACCGATGCGCTCGAGGGCGCAGATAGGAATGAGCCATGCTCTCCATCCAACAATTAAAAACGCTGACCGCACTACAGGTAAAAAAGTACCGGCAAAGGTACCAAATGTTTGTACTGGAAGGCACTAAGATAGTCGAAGAGCTCCTCTATCAGCAGCACCTCCGCGTGAAAGGCGTGTACGGCACTCCTGCTTGGGCGGCGGCACATCAGGCACTGGTTGCACGCGCTGGGGCGCAGTTTCACCTCATCTTAGAGAGCGACCTCCGAAAAGCGTCCTCTCTTGCTGCGCCGCCAGGAGTATTAGCTGTGGCTGATTTGCCCACTTTCACACCTGTGGCGCAAGGGCCAGCATTCTTCTTAGACGGCATCCGCGACCCCGGCAATGTGGGCACCATTTTACGCATAGCCGATTGGTTTGGGTTCGCAGCGGTGTATTGCTCTCCCGACTGTGCAGATGCCTTTAGCCCCAAGGTCGTGCAGGCCAGCATGGGAGCCATCTTGCGCGTGCCTGTAGCCGAAGTGCCCTTCTCCGTGCTGCAGCCGCTGTGGGCCGAGAAGCCTGTAGTCGGAGCCGTTCTCGATGGGGAGGATGTTCTCCATTGCACTATCCCGACTGACGCCCTCTTCGTCATTGGCAGCGAAAGCGAAGGCATTAGGCCCGACACGGCTAAGCACCTCACCCATAAGCTCACTATTCCACGCGCACCCGGCAGTCGTGCAGAGTCGCTCAACGCTGCTGTGGCCGCCGGCATCATAGCCGCTCTTGCTGCTGCAAAATGGGGGCAGGGCTGACTACGTCGGACTACTGTCTTACCTTCGCTCCTGATTTTTCCATTCCCTCAACTTCTCTCCATCAAATACAAGACGTATGGCAACCTTTCGCAAGTGGCTTCCCTTGGTGTTTATCGGCCTGCTTTTGGTACTGGGCTTCAATATGTGCAACACCTACAATGCCCTGGTACAGCGCGATGAGCAGGTCAAAAAGGCTTGGTCTCAGGTCGAGAACCAGTACCAGCGCCGCATGGATCTCATTCCCAACCTGGTGGAAACCGTCAAGGGATACGCTGATTTTGAAAAATCTACCCTGCAAGCCGTCGTGGAAGCACGAGCCAATGCCACCAGAGTAACTATCCAGGCTGACCAGCTGACGCAGGAGAACCTCCAGCGCTACGAGCAAGCACAAGGCGCCTTAGGCTCTGCTTTGGGGCGTCTTTTGGCAGTAGCCGAAAACTACCCCAACCTGAAAGCCAATGAAAACTTCATCAACCTCCAGACCCAGCTGGAAGGCACGGAAAACCGCATCGCCGTCGAACGCAAGAACTTCAATGAGGTTGTTGGCCAATACAATGCCTACGTCCGACGCTTTCCGACCAACCTATACGCTGGCATGTTGGGCTTCACGCCTAAGGCCTACTTCCAGTCCACCCCTGGTGCCGAAAAAGCCCCACAGGTCAAATTCTAAGCGCGCATGCTCTTCACTCCCGAACAAGAAGCCCGCATTGTGGAGGCCATTCGCAATGCTGAACAGCACACTAGCGGCGAAATACGCCTCTTTGTGGAGGACTTCTGCGACCGCGATCATCCCGTAGAGCGCGCTGCAGAAATTTTTCAGCTCTTCGGCATGTACAATACCCAACAGCGCAATGCCGTACTGCTTTACATCGCTGAAAAGTCGCACCACTTCGCCATTTGGGGCGACGTGGGCATCCACGAACGCGTCGGCTATTCCTTCTGGGAGGCGGAAAAGCAACTCCTCCAGCGCTACCTGAAGCAAGGCGAGTTCTGCGCGGGCATTTGCCAAGTTATCGAGCAAATAGGCGCCAAGCTCCAAGAGCATTTCCCCGCCGACCCACATCAAAACGACAATGAGCTTCCTGACAACATCATCTATGGCGGCCGTTAGGCCCTTTTTCCCGTTCGGCCTTTTGGGCGCTTTATGGCTGACGTGGGCAACTGCGGGGCGCTTACACGCGCAGGAACTCTTCCCGCCCAAGCCCGAACCCGCCGTCTTCGTCCATGACTATTCCGGCTGGCTAAACGACCAAGAAAAAGCTGTACTGGAAGCTAAACTACAGCGCTATGCCGACACGACGTCCACAGAAATCGTGGTCATGATCCGGCCCGACATCGGCGACTACGACCGCTCTTCCTACGCTTTTGAATTGGGCAACCGTTGGGGCATCGGGCGCAAAAGCAAGAACAACGGCGTGGTTGTGCTCATCGTTACCGAACCGCCCCAACGCGGCGCCTTCATCGCCACGGGGTATGGCGTGGAAGGTGCTTTGCCCGACATCACGGCCGGCATGATTGTGCGGCACCTCATGATCCCCAAGTTCAAAGAAGGGCGCTATTTCGAGGGCATTAATGCCGGCCTCGACGGCATCATGGCCGCGCTGTCGGGCGAGTTTCAAGCCGACGACATTCAGGGGGCTGTGCGCATTCCGCTTTGGGTAATCCTTCTACTCCTGCTACTGCTCATGCTCCTGTTCAGATGGATGGCCAAACACGGCACCTGGTACACTGGAACAGGCCCCATGCATCGTCCTCCGATACGCAGCTATCGAGGCGGCAGCTATTGGGGAGGCGGCTGGGGCGGAGGCTTCGGCGGTGGCTCTTTCGGCGGCGGCGGGAGTAGAGGCTTTGGCGGCGGCTCTTTTGGCGGCGGCTCTTTTGGCGGCGGCGGCGCAGGCGGCAGCTGGTGAAGAGCGCCCACCCTAAACTATCCTTTGCAAAGGGTACAATTTTCCAAAGTGTCCGCAGAGCTTGTCATTTTGAAGTGAAAAGTGATATTTTCTAAAGCGCCCGCGGAGCCTGCTTTTTTGAAGTGAAGAGTGAAAAGTGATACGTGAAGAGTAGAACCGGCCACTTTCCCGCCGCCTTTCTTACCTCCGTTTTTTGGGGTGAAAAAACGGCTGCCGGCTTCAGCGCGGCTGCTGTGGGCGTAGCGGATAGGTGCGCGGCTCCTGTTTGGCTCCGGGCGCGTTTTCGTCCCGCTTTTGGGCCTTAATAATGGCGAAACAGCAGCCTCTCGCCTCCGCGCCAGCAAGTACGGCGACCCTTCGGTGCTGCTGCGCTGTTATTAAGACCCCAGGGCGAGACGGGCACATGCTCAGGCCCAAGCCAGAACTCAGCCGGTGCAGGTGCGCCAAAAAGCCAGGCCGAAGCGCTGGAGCCGTTTTTCCCAAAAAAACGGCCTCGGTGAGGGCGGTGCAGGTGGCGGCAGGCGCAGAGCGGTGGTTTGGAAAACAGCCCTCGCCGGAAAATGTGTACCCTTTCAGAACTGTCCTAACAAATGCGCCCCCTACCGTTTTGATAAATGAGAATAGTCCCCGAGGTTGAGTTCATCCTTGGTACCCAAGTATTTGCTCACATTTCCGACCATAGAGTTTTCCAGCAATGCATTGCGGATTTGCGATTTGTTCTGGATGATGCTATTGGTAATAATGGCACTCTCCACAGTGGACTGATATCCCACACTGACGTAAGGCCCAATGACAGAATAGCGCACCACAGCTCCCTCGCCCACAAAACAAGGAGGGATGATGACACTATGTTCCACCAATGCCTTGGGCGAAATGAGCACCTCATGCGCATGCAGCTCCAACATGCGGGCATTGGAAAAGAGAATGGCCTCCTTGTTGCCACAGTCGAGCCATTCTTCCACCTCACCTGTGCGAAAGCGCAGCCCTTGATTTTTCAGATACTCCAAGGCCGTCGTGAGCTGGTATTCGTTTTTCTCCTTAATGTCGTTGGAGATGACGTAATACAGCGCCTCGGCCAAGCGCTCACCTTCTCGGAAGTAGTAGATACCCACGATAGCCAAGTCAGACACAAAAGCAGTGGGCTTCTCCACAAATTCAGTAATATAGCCGGCGTCGTCCAGACGCACCACTCCGAAAGAAGAAGGGTCTTTGACCCGCTGCACCCAGATGACGCCATCAGCCTGCAAGTCGAAGGAAAAATCGGCTTTGAACAACGTGTCTGCAAAGGCAATCATACACGGCCCATTTAGGCTTTCGCGCGCGCAGTGAATGGCGTGGCCGACGCCCAAAGCTTTTTCCTGGTAGTAGATCTTGCCTCGAGCGCCCAAATTATGGGCAATAGCAAGCAGTTCGCGCTCCACTTCTGGGCCAAAATCACCCACGATGAAGGCTATCGTCTGGATCTTGCCATTATACGAGCGCGCCAGCTCTTCCACTAGGCGCTGAATGATGGGCTTTCCGGCTACGGGTATCAGGGGCTTAGGCACCGTCAGTGTATGTGGGCGCAGGCGCGTGCCCTTGCCAGCCATGGGAATGATAATGTTCATTGAATGGATGCTGTGAAGTTCAAGGTCAAATAGCAAAAATGTCGCGTACTGCAGGTACTAAGTGGTTCCTGTGCTTCCAAACCCGCCAACGCTGCGGCTTGTCTCTTCGAGTTGCTCTACTAGCTCCCACTCTACCACTTCGTGCCGCGCAAAGACCATCTGGGCAATGCGTTCGCCCGGTTCAATCGTTTGCGCCTCTGCAGATAGATTGATGACGATGCACTTGATTTCGCCGCGGTAATCGCTGTCTATCGTACCTGGCGCATTAAGCAAGGTCAGCCCGCGCTTCAAGGCCAAACCACTGCGCGGGCGCACCTGGGCTTCGTAGCCCTGTGGCAATTCAATAAACAGCCCCGTGGGCACCAATGCGCGTTCCAAAGGCCCTAGTGTCAGCGGCTCCTGCAGGTTGGCGCGCAGATCCACCCCAGCGCTACCGAGCGTCTCGTACTGCGGCAGTGGGTAATCCGAACGGTTAATGACTCGTACAATCAAGGCGCTTTTTTGAGGCAAAAGTAGGTGCCGTGCACTCCTTTTTTGAAAATCATTTGCGCATGGGCAGAAGCGCTTCTTCTTTAGGCCTTCCTCTATCGCTCTTCTGTCAAATGCCTACCTTTGCCGCGCCTACCGCCGTAGCGGCGAGGCTTTTTTCATTTCACCATCATATAGCGACGCATCACCTTTCCATGAACTTGCACGAATACCAGGGGAAAGAACTCCTCAAATCGTACGGTGTAAAAATCCAGGAGGGCATCTTGGCCCACACGCCCGAAGAAGCCGAGGCTGCAGCGCGCCAGCTGAAAGAACAGTACAACTCAGACTGGTGCGTCGTCAAGGCGCAGATCCACGCCGGTGGCCGGGGCAAGGGCGGCGGTGTGAAGTTGGCCAAAAGCCCAGAGGAAGCACGCCAGTTGGCCAGCCAAATCCTTGGCATGATGCTCAAGACACCACAAACCCCGCCACAAGGCAAATTGGTGCGCAAGGTGCTGGTAGCGCAAGACGTCTTTTACCCCGGGCCCACAGAACCCAAGGAATTTTACATCAGCATCCTGACCGACCGCTCCAGAAACGGCAACGTAATCATTTACTCTCCAGATGGCGGCATGGACATCGAGGCCGTAGCCGAAAAAACACCAGAGCGCGTCTTTACCGAATTTGTGGATCCGCTCCTCGGCTTGCGCCCTTTTCAGGCGTCCAAAGTAGCTTTCAACCTAGGGCTAAGCGGCCAAGCCCACAAGGAAATGACCGCTTTCGTTCAAAAACTGTATGCAGCCTTTATCGGCAGTGATGCCTCTCTATTTGAAATCAACCCCTGCCTGAAAACCTCCGACGACCAAATCATCGCCGTAGATGCCAAAGTTGTGCTCGACGACAACGGCCTCATCAGACACCCCGACTTGGCCGCCCTGCGCGACACAGACGAAGAAGATCCCACTGAAGTAGAAGCACGCGGGTACGACCTCAACTACGTCAAACTCGACGGCAATATCGGGTGCATGGTCAACGGCGCGGGCTTGGCTATGGCCACTATGGACCTCATCAAACTCTCTGGTGGAGAACCGGCCAACTTCTTGGATGTGGGCGGCACAGCAGACGCCCAGCGCGTAGAGAAGGCCATGCGCATCATCCTGAAGGATCCTAACGTGAAGGCCATCCTAATCAACATCTTCGGCGGCATCGTCCGCTGCGACCGCGTGGCTCAGGGCGTTGTGGATGCCTACAAGTCTATCGGCGATATTCCCGTGCCCGTCATTGTACGCCTACAGGGTACCAACGCCGACCTCGCCAAAAAAATCATTGATGACTCAGGACTGCGCGTCATGGGCGCCGTAGAGTTCCAGGAAGCGGCTGACTTAGTAGCCCAAGTGCTGCGTCGTTAGTAAGACAGCGGCCCGCCAGCCAGCAAGCGCGCCAAATCTTCCGGCGTATCAATGCTCAGGCTTTCTTGCTCAGTTATACCCACCGCAATGTTGTAGCCGTGGGCGAGCCAACGCAATTGCTCCAATGACTCTGCCTCTTCCAAGGGCGCCACAGGTAGTTGGGCAACGCCCAACAGCGCCTCACGCCGAAAAGCATACAAGCCCAAATGTTTGAAAAAGGCAGCCCGTTGCAGCCACACCTCTTGAGGCGCATCGCGCACATATGGAATAGGCTGCCGGCTGAAATAGAGCGCCCTGCCCGCATGAGAAAATACCACCTTTACCGCATGCGGGCTAAACAACTCCTCAGCTTTGCTTATCGCCTTGGCCAACGTAGCAATGGGCATATCCGGAGCATCCAACAGCACCCTGACCAACAAATCCAATTGTCCGGGCTGTACAAAAGGCTCGTCGCCCTGCACATTTAATACAATATCAGCCTCTGGCAATTGCCGCGCCACCTCTGCACACCTATCCGTGCCGCTCCGGTGCCCCACATCCGTCATGAATACCTCCGCGCCAAAGCCCTGCGCATGTTCGTAAATCCGCGCGTCATCTGTCGCCACCACCACCCGCCCCACAGAAGAAGCCTGAGATGCCTGCTCCCAAACGCGCCGAATCATGCTCTTGCCCCAAATGTCAGCCAAGGGTTTGCCCGGAAAACGCGACGACGCATAACGCGCCGGAATGACAGCTACAACCACAATAAGCGCAATGAAATGAAGTACAACTTACCTTTGCTCGCAAACATACGCAGAGAGAAACCATGCAACTGAAAACCCTCTTATTCCTATGGCTGATAGCGCACCTCTCAGCCACGGCCCAAAACACACAACCCAGAGGAGCCGAACCCATCCTCAGCTGGAGAGATAGCCTCCTACTGACTTCAGAAAATGGCCAAAAATACCTCCATCACATAGTGAAACCCAGGCAAACACTCTTTGGGCTATCTCGATTTTACGGGCTGAGCCTAGAAGAACTTTACTATTTCAATCCTGGTCTTCGGCAAGACCCTAACCTCCGCGCCGGCACCCTCCTAAAAGTCCCTATTCCCAATCGCGCCATTCGCCGCTACCCAAACGCCTTCTTTGAGCGCGAGAAGTACGTGCCACTTTTCTATGTCGTACAACCCGGAGAAAACCTCTTCCACATCGCGCGCCGCATCTTCGACATGCCCATAGACACCCTGCGCGCACGAAACCGACTGCAAAACGACAACCTCTATCCCGGCCAAATGCTCCACGTCGGCTGGATGGAAGTCTCCGGTATCCCCGCCGAATGGCGCACCGCCTCTCCCGTAGAGCTCGTATCTGAGCAGAACCATCGCGACAGCTTCGAGCGCGAGCGCGAGCGCTATACCGAGCACACTGGCCAAGGTGTGTGCTTTTGGAACCGCGACAGCAACGAAAAAGACGGCTTCTACGCCCTGCACCGCGAAGCAGTTATCGGCACCACCATCGCCGTTACCAACCCCATGAGTGGCGTCGTCGTACACGCGCGCGTGATAGGGCGCATCCCCTCCACCTACGAACCCAACATCGAAGTCGTCCTCTCTCCCGCCGCCGCTCGCCAACTCCGAGCCTTAGACCCCAGGTTCTTTGTCAAGACCCGGTATTTCAAAAACAAATAGCGGCTTTATCGAGATAATAAACGCCGAATAACCGGCAGAGAAACACTTCCCTACATTCCGCTTTCCAAAACCTCGGTTTTGGAAAAAGCCGCCCTCCGGCCTCTGCAGCCATGCCTTTCCCACCTCCATTTTTTAGGGGGAAAAACGACCTTACGCTTTGCAACAGCTACTGCGGGTACCGCCGGCGAGTATAGCTCCTGTTTAGCCCCAGGCGCGCTTCCCATCCCGCTTTCGGGCCTTAATAATGGCGAAACGGCAACCTCCTCTCTCCGCGCCAGCCGCGTAATGTCGGCGCAACGCCAAGCCACGCCGACATTATCCTCCTGAGGCCATCAGGCCTCTCACCCATCCGTTTTTGGAGTTGAGAAAAACAGCTGACAGCTCCGAAACATCTGCTGCAGATAAGGCAGGCGAGTGTATCTCCTGTCTGGCCCCGAGCGCGCTTCCGTCCCGCTTTCGGGCCTTAATAACAGCGAAACAGCGACCTTGTACCTCCGCCACTCAGGCGCGGAGAGGCCTACACGCAGCTCCCCCATTAGCCGAAGCCAAGAGCGGGACGGACACACGCCAAGCCCAGGCAGAAGCAGCAAAGCCGCCTGAACGCGAAAAAGCCAGATAAGAAACTCAGGGCCGTTTTTTCCCAAAAAACAGCTGTTGTGGCGGCTTTTGACTTTTTGCGCACCACCTCCATTTTCTAAAACCGCCTGAAAGGTTCGTAGTGGTGAAGGGAAGAGTCCTCATTGTGGCGTCGCCAAGCCACCACCTCGCGCAACAAGTGAGGGAAGAATTCTTGCAGGTCGGCCTCAAAATCAGCCCGGTTTTCGCGCAAAGCATCCATGAGGCCGGCCACATCAAGAGGAAAAGGCAGGCGCTTCGCAAAACGCTCCAGCGTCCAGGTCAACCCTTCGACGCTTCGGTAAAGATGCAAGAAACGCCCCGCGAGCATGTCGGGCCATCGCTGTCGGAGCTTCTCTGGCATCCAGGCGCGGTGAGTATTCAGGCCGCGATAGGCCCAGTTGGCGAAGTGGTCGAAATCGGGCAGTATCAAGTTCTCCTCCCAGAGGTTACACAGAAGGTAATCGCACAGGATGTCGAGAATAGGCGCGGAGAATCGGCCACCAAGGGGCCTAATGCGCTGGATGCTGCGGCGCAAGGCGGGGTGATCTTCGGAGCAAACATCAATGAAGCGGTGCAGATGTATGCCCATTTGGATACGCGCGGGGTATTGCTTCCAAGCGCTGCCCTTGACGTAATCTCCAATGAAATTGCCAATGAGCAGCTCTTCGTCAGGGTAAGAAAGCAGGCAGTGGGCGACGTGGTTCATGCCAAGGGTGCCGGTCAGCACTAAAAAAGTGCTCCCTTTCAGATAGGTTAGGCAAAGATGGGTTTTCGGCAGAACTTTGGGCGGGCTATTTGAAAGCTCACGTGATGGCTCTGCTCCGTGGATAAAAAACCCAACAGTGCATGAACACGACTTTAGGTCTGAAGTTACCCACCGACCCGCGATGGGTCAATCTGGCGGAGATGGATCTGGGAGAGATCTTGACCGACCACGCTTATTGCGAGCAAAAGGCAGCTACTTCGTGTATTTCGCTCATACAGGCATACCCTGAGCGCACCGAACTGGTAGAAGCTTTGGCGCCTGTGGTTACAGAGGAGTGGGGGCATTTTCGGATGGTACTGGCAGAGTTGAAGAAGCGCGCCTTGCCCTTGGGTCGCCAACGCAAAGACGAGTACGTAAATGCCTTGCTGAAATTTCAGAAGAAAGGCGGTGGGCGCGATGAAGCGCTGCTGGAGCGCCTACTGACATGTGCCCTCATTGAGGCGCGCAGCTGCGAGCGATTTCGCCTACTGTCGTTGCACTGCGCCGATACGGCCTTGCGCGAGTGGTACCACAAGTTCATGGTGGCAGAGGCCGGTCATTACCGGCTCTTCCTTGACCTCGCCGAGCGCTATTTCGGTTGGGAGAAAACCTGGCAGCGTTGGCAGGAATACCTGAAGTACGAAGCAGAGGTCATGGCCACTTTACCTGCCAGAGGCGACAGGATGCATTGATGGTACCCCTCTCCTACCCTATTACGACGCGGAAACGACAGCTAAATAAAGCGCATCCAATAAAAACTTGACCCCCCAATTGGGAAAGCACCCGCGCATGTAAGGCCCCCACAGCGGCACAGAACCAGGCAAAGCACCGTAAGTGTTGGGGTTGCGGCCTCGGGTTTGGTGCTTTAGGGCGGCCATTAAGGCCCAGTCGGCCCATTCATCAAAGTCTGAGCAAAGGGTAGCCCTGCCTACGCTTCGGAAAAGACAGCTGAGCTGAGCATTGCCCACTGGCGAGGTGAAGGAGTAGTCGCCCCTCCAACCTTCACAATAACGGCCGGCGATGACGCCATGCTGAGAAGCCGCGGTGTAAAGCCTTCGACAGGCATCCTCTACTCGCTGCTGGATGCCACTTTCTCCGAAGTGCTGCGCTGTTTCCCAGAGGCCGTGCAAGGCGTAGGCTAATGTGTGGGTGAATGCCCAACGCCCTGGCTTAAGTCCTGCATGTGTGAGCGTCCCATCGGGCCGAAAATAGCCGGCATAAAAATGAAGTGCTCGCAAGAGAGGCTCATGCGCCTGCTTTGCTTCAAGCCGAATAGCCGTACGAAGCGCAGCAGCCACAGCGTAGGCGTGATATGCCGGCACAAAGCCAGGGACATATAGCCCCTTGCGCCAGGCGCCATCCACATCGAGCGCGGTCAGCAGCCACGCTAACCCGCGCTGGGCCGCCGTTCTTGCTATCTCTTGGTGGGGCGTGCGCGCTGCTAAGGCTGCCAGGCCATCAATGATCATGGCCGTGTTGAATGCGCTGGGATGCCGCCCCCCTACCATGCCCCCAGCCCAAGCGCCTTCAGGCATCTGCAACTCCGCTAGCCATCGGCCGAACTGGCAAGCGAGATTGGCGAGCGCCTCTTCGCGCCGCACTTCAGCCCACGCCAGCAGGGTTGGTATCAAATATCCCGTCGTCTCCGGATACGGCAAAGCCCACCCCCACACCACAGAATAGCTGTGTGAGGAACCTTGCCCATGGGATACGTCCACACTTCGCCGAAGCCAGCACAGCGCTGCTTCCGCACTGAGCAAGCATTCTGACCTGTCAGGCACTCAGTTTAGCGAAAGATGAAGTACATGAGCACCATCAAAGCGAGGGTCGCACCAACCACTATGAGTAGAAACTTGCGCATTTCGTCTTGCTCCTTGGTATTCTGGCGTTGCTTGGAGATTCGCTGTTTCGTCGCCATGGTCAGGTGATTTTTGATGATGAAACAATGATTCAAAAGTAACAACTGCTTGCTCAAGAGACGCCTCGCCCCTCCTTACGAAAGGCCTTGCTCTCGGAACAACCGATTGAGCCAACGAAGCATGGCAAACAAGGCAAGCGCTGCCACCGATAGCAAGGCAAAATTAACCCAAAAAAAATCTGCTTTATGGTCATAGCGATCCCAAAGCGTAGCCAGCACACCACTAAGCTTATTGCCCATGGAGGTGGCCAACTGCCAGCCGCCCATCATCAGGCCAGCGATGCGGGCAGGAGCCATTTTAGAAACCATAGATAAGCCCATCGGGCTAAGACAGAGCTCGCCCACTGTGATGACTGCATAGGTACCAATAAGCCACCAAGAGGAAGCTTTGTAGGCACCATTATGGCAAGCGTACACGGCAGCCACCGTAACTAATGTGGAGAGAGCCGTGATGACTAAGCCCCAACCAATCTTGGCAGGAGTAGTCGGCTCGAGATTTCGCCGCCGCAGCCATCCAAAAAACCAGACGACCACTGGCGTCAGCACAATGACAAAGAAGGGATTGACCGATTGAAAGATCTCGGTAGATACCAAGGCAACCGATGCTCCCTCGGGTGGGCGTTCTAACGGTGGAATGTTCAGGAAATAAGGATGTATCCCTCGCTCTTTAACGATTTGTCCTGAGGTGTCTTTTTTCGTGCGAAACTGCGCATCATACACCGGAAAAGTATCCTTTTCGTACTTCACCTGCTGCACCATGCCCAAGGCACGGGCGGGTTTTTCAGCCCAAGCCGGCAGGGCGCGATCGGTGTAAAACTCAGCCCAAGTAGTCAGCGCAGTGCCGTTTTGCTTGAATACCGCCCAGAAAACAATAACTACGGCATAAATAGACAGCAATGCTTTGATGCGGGGCTTCTCTTCAGGAGGTGCGCTTCGCAGAATCCACAGGAAGAAAGCCATTACCGGCATAGAGCCAAAAATGAAGGCATCGGTAGAGTCGGAGCCGAAGACATTGCCCGGAATATGCCAAGCCAGAAAGCCCGTCAGCAGCGCAGGCAACAGCACAGACGACAGCAGAGTAACTACGCTGGCCTCGGCGGGGTTGGCTTCGCGCCGCACGTCTGCGTGCTCCATCGTGCGCGTACCGCTGAGGAAAATAAAGACACCGATGAACATACCGACGCCCGCTGCGGCAAAGGCATAGCCCCAGCCGTACGTGTTGCGCAGGTAGGCCGCCACGAAATTGCACACCAAAGCGCCGATATTGATGCCCATATAGAAGATGTTGTAGCCATCGTCTTTGAGGGCGCGATACTTAGGCTCATTGTACAGGTTGCCTAAGAGGGTAGAAATGTTGGGCTTGAAAAAGCCATTGCCCAATATCATGACCAGCAGCGAGAGGTAGAATGCGGTCATGTTTGGGATGGCCAAAAGCATATAGCCTATACCCATGAGCGTCCCTCCCAGCACAATGCTGCGCCTATAGCCCAGCACCCGGTCGGCCAGCAAACCACCGATAAAAGGCGTTACATACACCAGCGCAATGAACGTACCATAGACGTCAGAGGCCACCTCGCGCTCGAAGCCCAATCCTCCGGTCTTGGTATCGGTCATATAGAGGAAAAAAATGCCGATCATGAGGTAATAGCCGAAGCGTTCCCACATTTCGGTAAAGAACAAGTAAGGTAATGCTGCAGGGTGTCGGCGCATACAGAGCAGTATTCTCAGAGTGAAAAGTGGAACATTAGGACCATGTAGAGAGGCCACAAAGGTAGGCAAGCCCATCACTCAGCCAAGTACCAGCCCAATACCAGGTTCGTCATGACTTGCCTGCAGAGCGAAAAGCCTCCACTATCCGAATGGCCTCCACAGCTTCACGAACATCGTGAACCCGTAAGAGCCGCGCCCCTTGCAACAGGGCCAACACGTGAAGAGCAGTCGTTCCGTTTAGCGCAGCCTCCGGAGCTACGCCCAATACGCGACAAACCATGGACTTACGGGAAACACCCACCAGTACTGGCAGTTGAAGCACTGACTCAAATACCTGCAAATGCCTGAGCAAAGTGTAGTTGTGCTCTACCGTTTTCCCAAAGCCAAAACCAGGGTCGAGAGCAATATCGCTGATGCCCAAAGCACGAAGCCACTGTACTCTCTGGGTGAAAAAATCCACAACATCCCGTACCACATCGTCGTAAACCGGTTGCAATTGCATGGTCTTGGGTGTACCTTGGGCGTGCATCAGTACGTAAGGGCAGCGATACTTGGCCACAGTCGGCAATAGTTCATCATCCCATCGGCCAGCAGAAATATCATTGATCATTCCGGCCCCTACATCAAGGGCTTCCCGCGCTACAACCGCTCGCCATGTGTCTACAGATACGATGGCTTCTGGAAAGTAATAACGCACAGCCTCGAGTATAGGCATAAGCCGTCGCAGTTCCTCGTCCGTAGCCACCTCATCGGCCCCTGGCCTTGAGGATGCTCCCCCAATGTCGAGTATGGCAGCCCCTTCCTCAAGCATTTGCTCAGCTTGCTTCAGGGCCGCATCCACAGAGGTAGTGCGGCTGCCCGCATAAAAGGAATCAGGTGTCGCATTCAAGATACCCATCACTACCGGCTGCGACAGATCAAGTATTTGCCCTTGACAACAAAAAGAATAGGTGAGGTTGTGGGTATTCATAGGAAATAAAAAAGGCTTTCGGTAGGAAAATTCCATCCAAAAGCCGTGTATGTAGTCATGATAGCGGAGGAGGAGGGATTCGAACCCCCGGTACCCTCACGAGTACGCCGGTTTTCAAGACCAGTGCATTCAACCACTCTGCCACTCCTCCGAAAACAGGGCAAATTTAACAACAAGACTCGGCTCACTTTCGCACAACTTTGCTCTGGGCATGAGCTGTCATCGCGCGGAGCGGGCTGCTCTAAAGAGTTCGAGCTATCTCCCCGCAAAACAAAGAGATAGCTCGAACCAAATGAACATATCTCAATGAGCCTATACTTCTGCTTCGTTCTGCTTTTCTGTCTCCACAGCAGCAGCCTCGTTGGCCTCTGCTGTTGAAGCAGTCGTGCTTTGTTCTGCAGCCCCTGCCGTGCGGCCTTTGCGGCCACCACGACGGGTTCTTTTCGCTTTTTTAGCCTCCTTACCCTCGTTCTGCGTATATGTCTTGTTGAAATCTACGAACTCTATCATGGCGGTTTCCGCGCCATCGCCGCGGCGGAAACCCATGCGAATAACGCGCACATAGCCACCTGGGCGGTCCCCTACTTCAGCTGCAATAGGGCCGAAGAGTTCTTTAATGGAATTTTTGTTTTGAAGGTAGCTAAACACTACGCGGCGATTGTGGGTGGTATTTTCTTTGGCACGAGTAACCAATGGCTCGATGTAGCGGCGCAGTGCCTTGGCTTTGGCCAGTGTAGTTACGATGCGCTTGTGCTCAATAAGGGCGTTGGCTAAATTGGCCAAAAGAGCGCGGCGGTGTTCGGCTGTGCGGCCGAGGTTGTTTACTTTATCTCCGTGACGCATGGCTTGAGTGTACCGTTTTGCGTGGTAGCACCGGGGCAAGATGAGGCATCTGCTCTACGGTTACTACGCTTGGTTATGAGTTAGTGTTAACTTTCGTTTTTTATTCAGTGGCTTCTTCTAGGCGATATTTGGAGAGGTCCATCCCAAAGGTCAGGCCCTTTTCTTGGAGAAGTTCCTCGATTTCAACTAAGGACTTTTTACCGAAGTTTCTGAATTTAAGCAATTCATTGGTATCGTAGCGCACCAGGTCGGCCAGGGTGTTGATTTTGGCAGCCTTCAGGCAGTTGTAAGCGCGCACGCTGAGGTCGAGGTCTTCCAGCGAAGTTTTGAGCAGACGGCGCATTTGCAACACGTGCTCATCCACATCGGGCGCCTTGTCTTGTTTAGGCGTGTCGAAGGTGATGTTATCATCTGTGATGAGCATCAAGTGCTGGATGAGGATGCGGCTAGCTTCGCGCAAAGCAACCTCCGGATGGATGGTACCATCGGTTTTGATTTCGATGGTCAATTTCTCATAATCCGTACGCTGCCCTACGCGAGTGTTTTCCACGCGATAGGCGACGTTCTTGATGGGTGTGTAAATAGCATCAATGGGAATAACCCCGATGGCAGCATCTTTAGGCGCTACGTCTTCTGCCAGCTGATAGCCACGCCCTTTGGTAATAGTAAGCTCCATCTCGAGGGTTACGAAAGGCTCCATGCGGCAGATAAGCAAATCGGGGTTCATTACTTTGAAGACGTTGTTGAACTCCTCGATGTCGCCTGCCCGGAATTCTTCGCGACCGCTAAGTGTCAGATAGATTTTTTCAGATTGAAATTTATCATCTGGCACGATGGGCCTGATACGCACTTGCTTTAGATTGAGGACAATATCCACTACGTCCTCTACCACACCTTTAATGGTAGAGAACTCGTGGTCAACGCCGCCAATGCGCACAGCACTAATAGCATAGCCCTCTAATGAGGACAACAAGACTCGCCTGAGCGAGTTTCCGATGGTTTGGCCAAACCCCGGTTCCAGCGGTTTGAACTCAAAGGTTCCTTCAAATTCGTTTGCTTTCTGAAGAAGGATTTTATCGGGTTTCTGAAATGTGAGAATATCCATATCTACACAAAGGTGAGTTAGAGAGGAAGAAAAGGTACAGCGCAGGCAGGCAGAGGGTAAATGCAGCAATTGGAAATGGCCTTCTGCTGCAGCCTTCAGGCAGATTACTTAGAATAAAGTTCCACAATGAGCTGTTCGTTGATCTTCTCAGGGATTTGGTCGCGCTGTGGATACGTCAGGAAAATACCTTCCATCTTATCTGGGTTCCACTCTAGCCAAGGATAGCGGCGCACGTCGCTGGTCTTGGCCCCTACATGGGTGGTGATAACCTCCAGACCTTTAGAGCGGGAGCGAACAGCCACCACGTCGCCGGGTCTCAGGGTGTAGGAAGGTATGTTAACCACGCGTCCATTGACTGTAATGTGCCTATGGCTCACCAATTGGCGAGCGCCCCGACGCGTCGGAGCAATACCCAAGCGGAATACGGTATTGTCCAGGCGAGCTTCCAGCAGCTGCAATAGCACTTCGCCTGTTACACCGTGACGGCGGGTAGCGTTGTAGAAAATGCGGCGGAATTGACGTTCCAAAATGCCGTAGGTGTACTTGGCCTTTTGCTTTTCCGCCAACTGCATAGCGTAATCAGAGCGAGCCTTGCGTCTTTTGCTAAGGCCATGTTGCCCAGGAGGGTATTTTCGGCGCTCAAAATATTTATCATATCCGAAAATAGGATCGCCGAATGCACGGGCTTTTTTAGTAACGGGTCCAGTATAACGAGCCATGGATGGATGTCTTGACTGCAGTATGGTTAGAAATCAAATGTTGTCTTTAGACACGGCGACGTTTAGGCGGGCGGCAACCATTGTGAGGCAAGGGCGTGATGTCTCTGATAACGGACACCTTCAACCCTGCCTGGTCTATCGCCCGAATAGCAGCTTCTCGGCCAGAACCTGGCCCTTTCACATAGACCTCGACGGTGCGCACGCCAGCATCGTAGGCAGCTTTGGCGGCGTCGGTGGCCGATACCTGGGCTGCATAGGGGGTATTCTTTTTGGAGCCGCGAAAGCCCGACTTACCAGCCGATGACCACGATATCACATCACCTTGCTTGTTGGTAATGGTAACGATGATGTTGTTAAAGCTCGATTGGATGTAGGCCATGCCTTCCGGCGTAACCTTTACTTTTCGCTTAATTGCTTTTTTAGTTGCACCTTTTGCCATCGTATGAATTGTAGAAATAGCAGGGATGAATGATGCGAAAAAATCTTTCACGCCCGGTGTGAGTGTACCGACGTGAAAACTTCAGGATGTTATTTCGTTGCTTTCTTCTTGTTAGCCACTGTTTTGCGCTTGCCTTTTCTTGTGCGGGCGTTCGTGCGCGTGCGCTGACCACGCACAGGCAATCCCTTGCGGTGACGCAAGCCCCGATAGCAGCCGATGTCCATCAAGCGCTTGATGTTCATTTGCACTTCAGCGCGCAACTGGCCTTCCGTCTTGTACTCTTCAGAAATGATGCGGGAGATGGCCTTGATGTTTTCGTCTGTCCATTGCTCGACTTTGGCATTAATATCAATACCCGCTTTCTCTAAGATGGCTTGAGCCGTCGAGCGTCCTATGCCATAGATGTAAGTGAGGCCGATAAGTCCCCTTTTATTTCGGGGCAAATCCACACCAGCGATACGTGCCATAATATTTGCTCTTAAAAATGGATGTATGGTTTTGAAGTCATCAGCATGCACAACTCATTCAGCGCGGCAGGTATTCAACCTTGGCGCTGTTTGAATTTAGGATTCTTCTTGTTGATGACGTAAATGCGTCCTTTTCGACGAACAATTTTGCAATCAGCAGAACGCCTTTTGACGGATGCCTTGACTTTCATAACAGCGGCTCTTTATTCGATAACAAGTTGGTAGCAAACTACTTATAACGATAAACGATGCGTCCTCGGCTCAGGTCATATGGGGACATCTCTACAGATACTTTGTCGCCCGGCAAGATTCGGATGTAGTGCATGCGCATTTTGCCTGAAATGGTAGCCAAGATAACATGGTCGTTTTCCAAGCGTACACGGAAGGTTGCATTTGCCAGGGCTTCCGTTACCACCCCATCTTGACGTATCAAATCTTCTTTAGGCATGCAGTAGTGTCAATTTTTTTGGGCTGCAAAGTTCACACTTTTTGGCAAAATCATTTTTAGATGCGGATTATTTTTTATCGCCTCGATGATAAACTGATGGGTCGAGAGCACCTCAGCCTGGCCTTTGCGGACTACTACAGAATGCTCGAAGTGGGCACTTGGCTTGCCATCGCGCGTGTGGATAGCCCAGCCGTCCTTACCCTGATATACTTCGCGGCGGCCGAGATTTATCATGGGTTCTATAGCTAAGGCCAAGCCCTCGCGAAGCAAAAGGCCTTGACCTCGCTTACCGTAGTTGGGTACTTCCGGTTCTTCGTGCAAAGAACGGCCGATACCATGTCCTACCAAGTCGCGTACTACGGAGTAATGGTGTTCCCGTTCGCAGTAGTGCTGAATGGCAAAGGCAATATCACCGAGGCGTTTGCCCGCCACTGCCTGCCCTATTCCTTTGTATAGAGAGGTATAGGTTGCTTCCAAAAGCTGTTCTACTTCAGGAGAGACATGGGCAAAGGCGAACGTAAAGGCTGCATCTCCATAATAACCTTTCCACTCGACGCCACAATCTACCGAAACGATATCATTCTCCTGAAACTCTCGGTCGTCCGGAATGCCATGGACAACGATTTCATTTCGCGATATGCAAAGCGATGCAGGGAAGCCATTGTAGCCCTTAAAAGCCGGGCGGCCTCCCATGTCCCGTATGAAGATTTCCGCCGCTTGATCCAGGGTTTTACCCGTTACCCCTGGCTTAAGAAGAGTCGCTACATGCGCCAGGGTCTTGGACACGATGAGGTTGGCGGTGCGCATAAGCTCCACTTCCTCTTCGGTTTTGTAGAAGACTTTTTTGCCTTCCGCAGAACTGGTAAATAAACCCATGAGATCAGCCGTATCGTATTAGTTACTGCGGTTGGCCCACCTGAATGCCCTGCGTTGCTCGCCCTTGAATGCGGCCCGACTTAATGAGGCCATCGTACTTTTTGGTGAGCAAGTAGCTTTCTATCACTTGAAGCGTATCCAAAGCCACTCCGATCATAATAAGCAGCGTAGTACCGCCGAAGAAGAGCGCAAACTGTTGGTTGACCCCCAGAGAAGCCGCGATAGAAGGCAGAATGCCTATGACGCCGAGGAATATTGCTCCGGGCAGGGTTATGCGCGTCATGATGGTATCAATATACTGGGCTGTCGGCTCCCCTGGTTTTACTCCAGGAATAAAACCATTGCTCCGCTTAAGATAGTCCGCGTAATTGGTCGGGTTTATCATCAGGGCCGTGTACACGTAGGTAAAGACCACGATGAGGATAAAGAACACCGCGTTGTAACCGAAAGAATAGATGTCGTTGAAGGTACGCAAGCCCACACTCTGGGCATCGGCACCAGCCAAATACTGAAGGGCTGTCGCTGGTAGAAACATCAGAGCTTGAGCGAAGATGATCGGCATCACACCTGCAGAGTTCACCTTCAGGGGCAGATAATCGCGCGAGGTCGCCTGTGGCAAACCACCTCCCACGCGGCCAACCATGCGCTTAGCAAACTGAATAGGTATGCGGCGCACTCCCTGAATGATAAGCACCGTCAGCATGACGATGGCGAAGAAGAAGGCCAACTCGACAAAGAAGAGGAGTAGTTGGTTGTCGCCAAAGAGCTTCTGGAATTCAAAGACGAAAGCCTGTGGCAAGCGAGCAATGATGCCTACCATAATAATTAGAGAGATACCGTTGCCCACTCCCTTATCTGTGATGCGCTCACCCAACCACATACAGAAGATGGTGCCTGCAGTCAGGATAATGATATTGGAGAACCAAAAAACACCTTGAGGAATGGCAGGCGAAACTGCACCAGGAATGCTCGAAACCAGCTGCAAGTACCCGCCGCCTTGCACGAGGGTAATGGCAACCGTCAAGAGGCGAGTAATCTGGTTGAGGCGCTTGCGACCACTCTCGCCTTCGCGCGTTTGGAGGCGTTGGAAATAGGGCACTGCAAAACCCAGCAACTGCACAATGATAGAGGCCGTGATGTAGGGCATTACGCCAAGAGCGAAAATAGCTGCATTATCGAAGGCGCCTCCGGTGAAAACATTGATTAAACCGAGTAGGTCATTAGCGCTTCTGCTCGATGCCGCCCGTTCCAAAGCTGCCGGCACTACACCTGGCAATACGATGAAGGTGCCGACGCGATAAATCAAAACGAGCAAAAGGGTGAACAACAAGCGTTCACGCAATTCCGGAATACTCCAGATGTTTTTTATGACTGTAATGAGTTTCATGGCGTCAGGCCCAGGTTTTAAACAATTTGAACAGAACCTCCAAGCGACTCGATGGCGCTTTTGGCAGTGGTCGAGATAGCATGAACAATAAGATCCACTTTAGCCGACAAGGTACCGCGGCCCAACACCTTTATCCTATCTGATTGGCGAGCAACGCCCAATGCCACTAAAGCTGGGACATCGAACGATGTTTGCCCCGTTTTATCCACGAGCGCTTGAATGCGGTCGAGGTTGAGGGTCACGTACTCTACGCGGTTGATATTTTTGAAGCCGCGCTTGGGCAAGCGGCGCTGCATGGGCGTCTGACCGCCTTCAAAATTTCGCTTCAGACGCGCACCACTGCGCGATTTATCGCCTTTATGGCCACGCGTAGAGGTGCCACCCAAGCCTGAGCCAGGGCCTCTGCCTACTCGTTTGCGTGTTTTGACAGACCCGGGAGCCGGGTGCAGATTTCCGAGTTCCATTGCTCTTTCCTTACAAAAAGGTTTACTGATTATTTGAATGTACTTGCACCAGATGCTGCACTTTGCGAAGCATGCCGCGAATCTGCGGTGTGTCCTCGTGTTCAACGGTTTGGTGCATGCGTCGAAAGCCCAAGGCTTCCAAAGTAGCTTTCTGGCGCTTTGACCGGTCAATGGGGCTTTTCACAAGGGTAATCTTTATCTTGCTCATAGTTCAGCCTTTGAACAGTTTTTCCATGGAAATACCGCGTTGACGGGCTACATCAGCTGGGCTGCGCAAGCTTTGAAGCGCTGCAATGGTAGCCTTAACCACGTTGTGTGGGTTGGAGGAGCCAATGGCTTTGGCCAAAACGTCCTGTACTCCAGCCATTTCCAACACTGCGCGCATGGCTCCACCGGCTATTACCCCTGTACCGTGCGCGGCAGGCTTGATAAATACACGCCCTGCCCCATACTTTCCGTGAGCTTCGTGCGGAATAGTGCCGTTGATAATGGGTACGCGGATGAGGTTTTTCTCCGCGTCCTTTATGGCTTTGCCAATAGCTTCTGACACTTCTCGGGCCTTACCCAAGCCATGCCCTACGGTACCTTGTCCATCGCCCAAAACAACCACAGCAGAAAAACTGAAAGTGCGTCCGCCTTTGGTTACTTTAGCCACGCGGTTCAGGGCTACCAGCTTTTCTTTAAGCTCGGAAACCTCAGAAACTTTTACTTTTTGAACTTCTTGTTGCTTGGCCATCTTTTGTATGTCCCGTTGGTGTGATGCCTGATTGTTTTAAAAATTGAGACCGCCTTCGCGTGCGCCCTCAGCAAGGGCTTTGACGCGCCCATGATACAGGTAGCCGCCGCGGTCGAAAACGATGGCTTCTATACCACAAGCCTTTGCCTTTTCGGCTATAAGCTTGCCCACTTGACGAGCCTTTTCCGTCTTAGTGGCTTTGACGCCGTTAAGTTCCCGCGAAGAGGCTGCCACTAAGGTGTGCCCTTTGGTGTCATCAATGACTTGGCAATAAATCTCCTTGTTGGAGCGGTACACACTCAAGCGAGGGCGCTCGGGTGTACCGGAAATTTTTTTGCGAATGCGCAAGTGAATGCGCTTTCGATTTTCTTCACGTGTGCGTTTCATTGCTTGTTGAATTATTTTTTTGCTCCGATTGCCGACCGGAACATGGTTATGCGCGTAGCGTGTTACTTTTTACCTCCTGCAGTTTTACCTGCCTTGCGGCGGATCTGTTCGCCTTTAAACATAATGCCTTTGCCCTTATAAGGCTCTGGTTTGCGGAAAGAGCGGATTTTAGCGCAAACTTGCCCGAGGAGCTCGTTGTCATGGCACTCTAAGCGGATGAAGGGCGGTGAGCCTTTCTCCATGCCTGTGGTTACTTTGACTTCAGAGGGAATGGCAAAGACCACGGGGTGAGAGTAACCTAAAGAGAAGGTAACCAGGTTACCTTGGTTTTCTACGCGAAAACCTACGCCCACAATTTGCATTTCTTTTTGGAAGCCCTCGCTGACCCCTTTGACCATGTTATTGAGCAATGCGCGGTACAGCCCATGCAGCGAGCGATGGCGTTTTTGATCTGTCGGGCGCATCACCAAGATTTCGCCATTTTCCACTTTGACGGTGATGTCGGGGTCTATCTTACGTGTCAGCGTGCCTTTAGGCCCTTTGACCGTAACGGTGTTATCGGAGGCGATGGTTACCTCTACTTTCGGAGGCAAGGGTATCGGCAATTTACCAATCCGAGACATGGCGTATAAAAGTTCGGTTGAAGTAATGTCTATTTGTCCATCAATATACGTAACAGAGCAGTTCTCCACCCACGTTGTGCTCGCGGGCCTGCTTATCGGTCATGACGCCCTTGGAGGTGGACAGGATCATGATACCCAATCCGTTAATGACGCGAGGAATCTCAGAGGCGCCCGCAAATTTGCGCAGACCGGGGCGGCTGACACGCACTAATCGTTGAATGATGGGCTTCTTCGTAACAGGGTCGTATTTGAGCGCTATCTTGATGACACCTTGCTTGTATTCGGGGTGGTTGTCGTCGAAAGCGTACTTGAGAATATAGCCCTGCTCATAGAGGATTTCGGTGATCCTCTTTTTCAGCTTGGATGCCGGTATTTCAACGATGCGATGTCCCGCCATTTGCGCGTTGCGAATGCGGGTGAGATAATCAGCTATCGGATCGGTGACGTGCATATTTCTGTCAATAATTAAGTGGTGGTGCAATTAGAATATATTTCGAGAGCTTACCATGAGGCTTTTGTTACACCCGGAATTTTGCCTTCCAGAGCCATTTCGCGGAACTTGACCCGACACAGCCCGAAGCGGCGCATGTAGCCTTTTGGGCGTCCGGTAAGCATGCAGCGGTTGTGCAGACGCACCGGGTTAGCATTGCGCGGAAGTTTGTCTAAAGCCTCGTAGTCGCCTGCTTCTTTGAGGCGCTTGCGCAGCTCTGCATATTTGGCTACCAAACGGGCGCGCTTATGTTCGCGGGCAATAATCGATTTCTTTGCCATAGTTTACTTTTCTTCAAGCGTTGAAAGTGAGTGAGTGGGGTTTACTTTTTAAAGGGCAGACCCAGTTCCTTAAGCAAAGCATAAGCTTCGCGGTCTGTCTTAGCGGTGGTAACGAAGGTAATGTCCATGCCGCTGACGCGAGAAATCTTGTCCAAGTCTATTTCTGGAAAGACGATTTGCTCCGACAATCCCATATTGTAATTGCCACGGCCATCAAAGGATTTGTCATTGATGCCGCGAAAGTCGCGCACACGAGGTAGGGCGACGTTGATGAGGCGATCGAGAAACTCGTACATGCGGTCGCCGCGCAGCGTAACGCGTACACCGATAGGCATGCCTTCGCGCAACTTGAAGTTAGACACCGAACGACGCGCCTTGGTGGGTACAGCCTTCTGACCGGCAATGAGGGTCATTTCTGCAATGGCGTTATCAATCAGCTTCTTGTCGCCTGTAGCGTCGCCCACGCCTTGGTTGAGGCATATTTTCACCAAGCGAGGCACCTGCATGGGATTGGAATAATTGAACTGCTGCATGAGGGCAGGTACAACCTCATTGCGATATTTCTCCTTTAGCCGAACTACGTATGCCATCTTTAGATAAGGTTACCTGTTTTTTTAGAATAACGTACCCACTTGCCATTCTCCAAGCGGCGACCGATTCGCGTGGGTTCATTCGTTTTTGGGTCAATGAGGGCCAAGTTGGAGACGTGTACAGGAGCGGGCATTTGTACGATACCGCCTTCTTCCTCTGCGGTGGCTTTCTGGTGTTTATAGACGATATTGACATCTTCCACAATAGCGCGCATCTTGTCAGGGAAGACCTGCAGGACTTTGCCCACCTTGCCTTTGTCATCTCCAGCAATCACCATCACGACGTCCCCCGTGCGGATATGCAATTTAGGCTTGTGGCGCTTGGTTGTTGCTTTTGTAGCCATTTTTCTTTCTAATTGACTGTTTAAAGTACTTCAGGAGCCAATGAGATAATACGGCCGTAGTCTTTGTCGCGCAGCTCGCGCGCTACTGGTCCGAAGATACGGGTGCCGCGCGGCTCATCAGCGGCATTAAGCAAGACGACGGCGTTGTCGTCAAAGCGGATGTAGGAACCGTCCTTACGGCGCACCTCTTTGCGGGTACGGACGATAACAGCCTTGGAGACAGTGCCTTTTTTGATGCCGCCTGGTGTGGCATCCTTAACTGTAACCACAATTTTATCACCTACACTGGCGTAGCGCTGGCCTGTGCTACCCAATACGCGGATGCACAGCACTTCTTTGGCGCCAGAGTTATCGGCTACATTCAGACGAGATTCTTGCTGGATCATGGTTCAATGTATCTTTTATCTGTAAGGTGCCTGAAAGCACGAGATTTCCAGGAGGTTATTTTGCGCGCTCAATGATTTCGACCAGACGCCAGCGCTTGCGCTTGCTAAGGGGGCGAGTTTCCATGATGCGCACGCGGTCGCCCACGTTGCAGGTGTTTTCTTCATCATGCGCCAGGAATTTCTTGGAGCGCTTGACGAACTTCCCATACAGAGGGTGCATCAGACGGCGCTCTACCAAGACGGAAATGGTTTTGTCCATTTTGGTCGAGACGACCACCCCTATTTTTTGCTTGCGAAGCTTTCTAACTGTTCCTTCCATGTTAGAAATGAGATGCGATAGCGATGTAAGATGAGTGAGGTTAGCGTTGACGACGGCGACGTGCAACAAGTTTAGTACGCTTGGCCAATTCGTCGGGTGACATGGCTGCGAGTTCGCGAGCACGCACTTCCGTGTGATATTGAGCAATCTTGCGGCGCAGGTGGCGCAGCTCCATCGGGTTAGCCAAACCGCGCGTAGCATGCTCGAATTTTAGGCGGAGGTACTCATCCTGCAGAGACCGAAGTTGGTCGTGCAGGTCAGCCAAGTCCATTTTTCTTAGTTCTAGTATTTCTTGTTTTGCCATGGTGCGTTCAACGAATGTAAAAGCTCTTCTTGGGTTTCATTGTGTTACCCCTCGTAGTCGTGGCGAGTTACTATTTTGCACACGATAGGGAGTTTTTGTGCAGCTTTGCGAAGCGACTCGTAAGCAAGGACTTGATCAACGCCTTCCACTTCGAAGAGTACGCGCCCTGGTTGCACTTCACAAACGTAGTGGTCTAGGGCACCTTTACCCTTACCCATACGTACCTCAGCGGGCTTGGCCGTGATTGGTTTATCAGGGAAGATGCGTATCCAGACCTTTCCTTCGCGCTTCATGTTGCGGGTGAGCGCAACGCGCGCCGCTTCAATCTGGCGGCTAGTGATGCGGTAGTGTTCCATAGCCTTTAGACCGAAGGTACCGAAGGCAATAGAACCGCCTTTGTAGGCGATACCCCTATTGCGGCCTTTTTGCTGCTTCCGATATTTCTGACGTTTGGGCTGAAGCATCGTATGGAGAATTTAGAAAATGAGCAGTCTATTTTGCGTGTCTATGTCTATTTTCGAAATGGCTGCAAAGATAGTTCTTTTTTGCTGCAAGTCTGGCGGGTGTTTATCTGCGACGGCGACGCTCTCCGCCTCCACCTTCGCGTTCGCGACGCTCGCCACGACCACCACCGCCACGGCGTTCGCCACCGCGCTCGTTGCCGCCGCCACGGCGCTCTCCGCGGCGCTCTCCGACACGACGGTCGCCTCCTTGGCGCTCGCGACGGCCTTCACCTTCGGGGAAGGGGGTTAGTTCGCGCTTCTGGAGCACCTCTCCGCGGAAGATCCACACCTTGATGCCTATCTTGCCATACACTGTAAGGGCTTCGCCCAGGGCATAGTCAATATCGGCGCGGAAGGTGTGCAATGGGGTGCGTCCTTCTTTGTATTCCTCGCTGCGGGCGATTTCGGCCCCTCCTAAGCGGCCGCTGACGCGGATTTTGATGCCTTCAGCGCCAGCGCGCATGGTACTTTGGATGGCCGTTTTGACGGCGCGGCGGAAATTCACACGCGCCTCTATTTGTTTGGCAATCTGTTCGGCAACGATATTGGCATCCAGCTCGGGCTTGCGAATTTCTGCGACGTCCACATGGACATCTTTGCCGGTGAGCAGCTTAAGTTCTTCCTTGATAAGGTCAACCTCGGCGCCGCCTTTCCCGATGATAATGCCCGGGCGACTGGTGAGTATCCGAACGGTTACGCGGCGCAGGGTGCGCTCTATGACAATGCGGCTAATGCCGTTCTGCTGCGGCTTGTTGCGCTCGCGGGCGTCCTCTTCTACTGTCTTGGAGCGACGTGCTCGCAGGTATTGGCGAATTTTTTCGTCTTCGACGACCTTGAGAGCATAGTCCTTGTCCGCAAACCAGTTGGAGTCCCAGCCGCGAATGATGCCTAAGCGATTGCCAATTGGATTTGTTTTTTGACCCATTTGCTTGAAGTATAAGCGATTGGTGTTTTACTTATGGCGATGAAATTATTCCATTGCCGTCATTTCATTGATTATCTCTTGTGCTTTGAGTTCATCTTCTAATTTGACCCGGTTCTCGACGATCAGCGTTACGTGATTACGGCGCTTGCGAACGCGATATGCACGCCCTTGAGGTGCGGGCAGGAAGCGATAGATGATGCCTCCGGGATCTACGTAAGCCGTCTTAATGTATAGGTCGTAGGAGTCAATTTCATCCTCACCCGACAGATATTGCCAATTGCTGACGGCCGAGAGAAGTAATTTTTCCAACCACACGGCTGCTTCCTTATTGGTGTGGCGCAGGATATTGAAGGCATCAGCAACGCGCCTTCCGCGGATATTATCCACCACTAACCGCATTTTACGCGGCGACATGGGGCAATTGCGCAATTTGGCTACAGCTTCCATACTTTTCAGTGCATTATTTTTTATTGCCAGCGTGGCCTCGGAAGTTGCGCGTGGGTGCGAATTCTCCGAGCTTATGGCCAACCATATTCTCTGTGATGAGGATAGGAACGAAAGTCTTACCGTTGTGCACGGCGATGGTTTCGCCTACCATGTCTGGGATGATCATGGATGCTCTGCTCCAAGTTTTGATGACTTGGCGCTTGTTGCTTTCTTTTGCCTTAAGGACTTTTTCCATCAAGGCGTGATGGACGTAAGGACCTTTTTTCAGCGAACGAGGCATAAGTGATAAGAGTTTGCGGTTGGAAACCGATGCTTACTTGTTAGTAGTTTTTCTGCGGCTGATAATGAGGGCATTCGATTGTTTTTTGCGGTTGCGCGTCTTAGCACCTTTTGCCTTGAGGCCCTTGCGGCTGCGCGGGTGTCCACCCGAGGCGCGGCCCTCGCCACCACCCATGGGGTGGTCAATGGGGTTCATGGCTACGGCACGAGTACGCGGGCGACGCCCACGCCAACGACTGCGGCCTGCCTTACCCAGCACTTCTAGGTTATGATCAGGGTTGCTTACTACACCCATGGTGGCCTTGCAGGTCAGTAGGATGCGGCGCACTTCGCCGGAGGGCATCTTTAGGACGGCGTAGCGATCTTCGCGCCCTAGCATGATGGCGCCTGTACCAGCGCTCCGCACGAGTGTGCCGCCTGCGCCAGGATGCAGTTCGATATTGTGCACAAAGGCGCCCAAGGGCACTTCTGATAAGTACAGGCAATTGCCATTTTCGGGCGGAACGCCGCGGCCGGAAAGCAGCTGTTGCCCTACTTGGATGCCTTTAGGAGCCAAGATATAGCGCTTTTCCCCGTCGGGATATCGCACCAGAGCGATGAAAGCCGTGCGATAAGGGTCGTATTGGATAGACTCGACGGTTGCAGGCTCATTTTCGCGGTCGCGCTTGAAATCAATGATGCGATAGCGGCGCTTGTGACCACCGCCGCGATAGCGCATAGTGCGACGACCGTCGTTGTTTCGGCCGCCCGTGCTACCCAGCGTAATAAGCAAAGACTTCTCCGGGCGGGCGCCTTTGGTCAGCTCTGTCTTAGCTACGTCCACCCGAAAGCGCAGGCCGGGTGTCAACGGGTTGTATTTTTTTACTGCCATTGCTTTGTCTTGTTTGTGTCCAGCGAGTGGTCAGAGAAGGCTAAAGAATGTGGCTATTGTTGTTGGGCTTCGTTGAAGATGTCTATGGTTTCCCCCGGCGCCAGGGTAACATAAGCCTTTTTGAAGGGCGACTTGCGACCGCGAACAATGGTCGTGCGGGTACTGCGAGTCTTAGGTTTGCCTGGCATAAGGGCTGTATTGACAGTATCAACGGCCACGTTGAACATGTCCTCGACGGCTTTCTTGATCTCCAGTTTGTTGGCGTCGCGGCCCACGACAAACACATAGGTATTGCGCTTGTCGGTCAGCTTCGAGGATTTCTCGGTGAGGACGGGCTTTATCAGAATTTGCTTGGCCATGTTACTCACAGATGAGTTTGAGTTTTTCGATAGCGCTTTCTGTCAGCACTAAGGTGCCAGCGCGCAGGATGCGATAGGTGTTGAGGTCTTGGGCTGGGGCGATGTCGGCTTTGGGAAGGTTGCGACACGACAGGTAGAGTGTCTTGTTGTAGTCGGGTAAGACCGTTAGTGGCTTCTTATCGGCCACTTGAAGGGCCTTAAGGATGGCCAAAAAGTCTTTGGTCTTGGGTTGCTCCAAGCTAAAGTCTTCCACCACTACGATTTGGCCACTTTTTGCTTTAGCGGAGAGGGCACTACGGCGCGCCAGATGCTTTACCTTGGCGTTGACGTGAATGTCGTAGTTGCGTGGGCGTGGGCCGAAGACGCGGCCACCGCCGCGGAAGAGCGGGTTATTGATATCGCCCTTACGCGAGCCTCCGGTACCTTTTTGGCGATGCAGTTTGCGCGTGGAGCCGCTGATTTCGCTGCGTTCTTTGGATTTGTGTGTGCCTTGGCGCTGCGCGTTGAGATAGCGCTTGACGTCGAGCCAGACGCTGTGCTCGTGAGGCTCGATGCCGAATATCTCGTCGGGCAGTTCTACCGTGCGCCCGGTGTTTTCTCCTTTAATACTATATACTTCGAGTCTCATGTTTCAAGGCCATTTTTATTTTTCAATAATGACGACAGCACCCTTGTGGCCAGGCACTGCCCCTTTGATGAGCAGAAGGTTGTGTTCGGGCATTACTTTGAGCACTTCCAGACGGCGGACTTTGACGCGCTTACTGCCCATGTGGCCTGCCATACGCATACCCTTGACCACTTTTGAGGCAAAGGAAGAGTTACCCAGCGAACCGGGAGCGCGTAGGCGGTTGTGCTGGCCGTGGGTTTGCTGCATCACGCCGCCAAAACCGTGGCGTTTTACTACGCCTTGGAAGCCTTTGCCTTTGGAGGTACCTACTACGCTGACTTTGTCGCCCTCTTGGAATACTTCATCTACTTTCACCTCGTCGCCCAGCGACTTGCTCAGTGTCATGTTGCGGAACTCCTTCAACACGCGCTTGGGCGAGGTGTTTGCTTTTTCAAAATGCCCCAACATGGCTTTGGGCGTTTTGGACTCTTTGCGCTCGCCAAAGGCTAATTGCAGCGCAGGATAGCCATTCTTTTGCTCATCCAGCACCTGGGTGACCACACACGGGCCAGCCTCGATAATCGTGCAAGCGACGTTCTTGCCGTTCTTGTCGTATATGCTGGTCATGCCTATTTTTTTGCCAATCAGACCGTTCACGATGGGTTATTTTAATAGTTGAACGATTGGGTTTAGCCGTTTTTGTTTTACAGAGAGGCGCTTTCAGTCCGCTAAAAAAACGTAAAGCGTCGTTCCTCGTTCCGGAACCGCTTTCGGCTGTATCAGTTGCTCCTGCATTTCGTGTAGGAGTACTTTGACACTGACCGGAAAGACCCGCCTTTTTGAGAGAGGACAGTAAAAAATGCGCCTTTAAATCAGCTTGACTTGGATGTCAACGCCGCTCGGGAGCTCCAATTTGGAAAGTGCGTCCACCGTCTTTTGCGTGGGCGAGTAGATTTCGATGAGGCGCTTGTGGGTGCGCAACTGGAACTGCTCCCGAGATTTCTTATTTACATGTGGCGAACGCAACACAGTAAACACTTCTTTCTCGGTAGGCAGCGGAATCGGCCCAGAGATAGCGGCCCCACTCGCACGCACAGTCTGCACGATCTTCTCGGTGGACTTGTCCACCAGATTGTAATCGTAAGACCGAAGTTTGATGCGAATTTTCTGATTCATGACCTATTAACGTGTTGATAATCTTTGCTTTTTGAAAAAGCGAATAACGCTCGCCGCAAAAAGCGGCTGCAAAGGTATGAAGCCGTCTGGATTTTTTCCAAAGGGGGTTGAAATGTTTTTTTGAAAAAAGTTCTGCACGCTTAATCTCCCCATCCCGCCTCGTCGTCCGCAAAGCTCGGGTGCTGCCGAACGATACCTTGCTCAATCTCCTGTTGGCAATTTTTACAAATGCCGTATAGGTTCAGGGAGTGATGGGTAATTTGGAATTCAAGCAATTCGCCGACCATGTCCTTGATCTGCTGAATGCGCGGGTCGCAAAACTCCACCACTTTGCCGCAATGGATGCATATAGCGTGGTCGTGCTGCTTGTAACCGTAGGACTTTTCGTATTGGGCCAAGTTCTTGCCGAATTGGTGTTTCTTGACCAAGTCGCAAGCCGTAAGTAGCTCCAGGGTATTGTACACCGTTGCTCGACTGACACGGTAGTTGCTGTTTTTCATGTGGATGTACAGCGCTTCTGCATCGAAGTGGTCTGAGCGTTTGTAGATTTCCTCCAGGATAGCAAAGCGCTCGGGTGTTCGGCGCAGGCCATTCTTGGCCAAGTGAGCCGAGAATATGTTGATGACTTCTTGCAGAATGCGCTCTTGGTCGCGTGTTGCCGGCATAGGATGTATAAATATTGGACAAAAATACAACGACATTTGAAACACTCCTTTCAGCAGAGGGTTTGCTGTCGTTTTGCTGGCGCATGCGATGCTTTTTGCAATGGTACATTTTGAAAAGGCACGCATTTTCCGGCGAGGGTTGTGTTCCAAACCTCCCGCGCTGCGCCCGCCGCCGCCTGCGCCGCCCTCACCAAGGCCGTTCTTGGGGAAAAACGGCTCCAGCGCTTTGGCTTGGCTTTTGGGCGCACTTGCACCTGCGGAGCTCCGGCTTGGGCTTAGCATGTGCCCGTCTCGCCCTGGGGGCTTAATAACGGCGTATCGGCATTGGAGGGTCGCCGTGCTTGCAGGCGCGGAGACGGGAGGCAACCGTTTCGCCATTATTAAGGCCCGAAAGCGGGACGAAAACACGCACGGAGCCAAACAGGAGCCGCACCACCAGCCACTACGCCCACAGCAGCCGCTCCGAAGACGGCAGCCGTTTTTTCACCCAAAAAAACGGAGGTGAGAAAGGCGGCAGGGAAGTGGCCGGTTCTACTCTTCACTTATCACTTTTCACTTCAAAATGGCAGGCTCTGAGGGCACTTTGGAAAATATCATTCATCATTCATCATTTCAAAATAGCAGGCACTGCGGGCGTTTTGGAAAATGTACCCTTTGCAAATGGTGCACAATATATACTATAAATCAAGTTGCGCGAGAGTATGCCGAGGGCAGTGCTGAACAGAGCCGACAAAGGAATGGGCGGAGACGCGAAGGCGCAGCTACGTCATTAGCCGAGGCCAAAAGCGGACAATAAGTGTACTGTGAGCGCTAAAGTGGCTATCTATGGGGATGCATTACCCATGAAGCCTAACACCTCGCGCCGGCCTGTTTTTCTCAAAAAAATGAAAGAGTGGGCGGTAGTGTCTCTCTGCGCCTCTTTTGCGCTTTGTCAGAGGGAGCAGGCTTTGTGGGTGCGTCTTACAGCCCTATTCGCACGCCTGCCTGTAACGACCAGACATGCAGGTGTGGGCGCCCTGGGCCTATGGAAGGCGAAAGCCCATGGCGATAGGAAGGCTGAAGGAAACCAGCATAGCGACCCTGTGTCCACTGGTATTCGAAGCGGATGCCCGCATCGGCGGAGAGCCAGATATTGGAAGCGCCTCCACCGCCTTCGAGCAGCCCGAGGCCTCGCTCGCGCAGGGGCGGCTGAGCGTTAGGATCTATCTGGGTAGGTGGCAATGTGCCGGGGGCATGGTAGGTATAGTCGTAGTCGTAGGACTTCGAGAGGGCCAGGTGGGTGCTTAGTCCGCCTGTAGCCCATCCTTGCCAACGAGGGGTGTTCAGGAAGCGGCGGGACACCGTTAGAGGCAAGGCGAGTACATCGGCACTCACCTGCGGCATTCGGATGCCGTAGTAGCCTGTGTGTGGATTGCCCTGCAGAAGTTGCTCTTGGTAAACCGGTGCAAAAGCGAGTACAGTGTACTCGAGGCCAAAGCCCACTGCCCAGTGTCGTTTCCGGCGCTCCATCCGAAGTGCCGCACCGTAGCCAGCAGACGCTTGAGTTTTACCCTCGGCAAAGTGGACGCGGCCCGTATGGAAGGCTGCGCCAGCCAGGAGGTAAAAGTGCTGCTGGGTACGGCCTGTGGTAGTCGGAGCAGGGCTTACTGCCTTCGGCAGGTCAGTGGCAGTTTGGCCCCGGTGCAGCAAAGAGGGAGCAGAGCAAGGCAAAGGCTCCATCTGTGCCCAGTGCGCGGGGGCGATTTTATGGGATATATCTATTTCCTGCGGCTCATCCAGTGCGGAAATGGATGCCTGCGCTCCTGGCCGAAGGGATGATTGGGATGAATAATGGTCTGGGATTGCCCCGCCCTCCCGTGCCGATGGCTGCATGGTGGGCGAGGCTGAAGGTTCGGCGTTTTCTTTCCTCAACGTTATCTCTGACAGCTGGCCCATGTCCCCTTTTGGTCTGGCGGAATAGTTAGCTACTGGCCCAGCAGTCTTTGGATAGGCGCTCTCTTTTCCATCGAAATGCCATAGCAAAAGGAGTATGAGCAAGGCTATTTCCACGGCTTTTGCAGCGTAAACGGCTGCTCTCCGTTGAGCACGCTGGCGCATTTTGGCGTACAACAGCTGCCACCCTTCGGGTGGGTATGGCTCTGAGAGTTGTTCCAACTGATGGCGCAGCTGAGCCTCCTCATGGGAAAGAACACCTCCAGTGGCAGCTTCCATGCGGCGCTGCAACAACTCCCAGCTCTCAGGAGCGTAGGGGGCTTCGAGGTTTTGTAATACCTCTTTCACGTGGCGATCAAAGTCTTGCTCTGTCATACGTCGGGTGTAGTCTGTTCTGCGGTGGCAGTGGTATCAGATGCGGTTGGCGCGTATCCTTTGAGATATTCTTGCAGCTTACACCGCGCTTTGAGAAGGTTGCTTCGAGAGGTACTCTCCGTAATTTGCAAGGCCTCGGCTATTTCCTTGTGCGAGTAGCCTTCCACTACATAGAGGTTGAACACTGCTCGGTAAACTGGCGAAAGGCGCTGCACTGCCTCCAAAATCTCTTTCTCTGTCAGGTGGCTCAATGCGTCTGGCTCATCAGTAGAGAAGGTTCGGGCTTCTTCCAGGTCTTCTGTGCGGCGCCGAATGTTTCTGCGGTGATGGTCAATACATGTATTGACGACTACGGTGCGCATCCAGGCTCCTAAGGAAGTGCCCAGCTGATAGCGATGGATGCTCTGGAAGATTTTGATGAAGCTCTCGTGCAGCAAGTCCAAGGCCTCATCGCGCGAGCTGGCGTATCGCAGGCAAATGCCCATCATCTTGCTGTAGTGCTGTTCGTAGAGCGCTTGTTGCGCCCATCGCTCCTGGCGAGCAAGGGCAGCTATAAATTCGCTCTCAGAGAAGCCGACAGCCAAGGCGACATCCATTCAGACACAGTGCGTTTGTACAAACAATCGCCCAAAAGAACGAAACCGCAAGTGAATACGCTGCTTTTGTTTCACAAGTTAGCCGTTGGTAGGTAGCTCATAAGTCAGGAAACCAAAACATGGCTCAGTTGACATCGAGATAGGGCAATACCCTAGCGAACCAGTCAGGTTCCACGACGAGGTGTAAGGCTCGGCGGACATCCTCCGGTGTTTTGTATCGGCCGTGCTGTTCGCGATAAGCTATGATAATTCGCGCCTGAGCGTAATTGATATAAGGATGCTCTGCCAGGTCTTCTATGCGGGTAGCGTTCAGGTTTATCTTCTTGTACACAGGTGTTTCGATGCGGAGCCAAGGTTTTATCTGCTGAAAAACGCTGTCTGGCAGGCCGAAGGTCTCACCTACTTGCTCTACAGAATAAAAGCCACCGAGTCGCTCTCGATGCTGGAGGATTTTCTTTGCCCTATATTCGCCAATGCCCGGTAGGCTCATCCAGCGCTCCGCATCTGCGGTGTTGATGTCAATAGGCGTGCGTTGCAGTGCCTTTCGATCGCTGCCGCCGCTGTATGTTACTGGCTGGGCAGCCACTTCCGCAGGAGGAGTGATGGTGATGTATGGCTCCAAGCGCTCGTAGTCGGCATCTGAAAGCCCGTACAGCTTCCTGAAGTCGCTCTTCTGGCGAAAAACGCCGCCCTTTTCGCGGTAGCGCAAGAGGCGCTCCACCAATGCCGGCGGCAGTCCTAAGCGCAACAGGTCTTCCTTAGTGGCTGTGTTAGGGTCGAAGGGAAAGGTTTCCGTCGATGGGCGGCGAGGCGACTTGTCGGCATACGGAGATACCGTGTTTTGCCCCTGCCCAATGCGCACGTACGGGCGCAAGCGCTCGAACACCTCGGCGGGCAATGTGTATATCTTGCCCAGGTCGTCGGGTGTACGGAAGCGCCCGCCGCGCTCGCGATAACGCTGGATGGTCTGAGCCACGCGCGGTGGCACGCCCAGACGCACCAATGTCTCTACGGAAGCAGTGTTGGGGTCGAAATAGAATAGCTCCGAGGGCACCTCTTTCACGTCTGCCACCACACCGGCTTGGCCCTGTGCTCGCCATTGGGCAATGTGTCTTTCTACCGCTGAGAAGTCAGTTTGTGGTGCTGGGCGGAAATGACGCATTACCTCTGGTGCAACGTAAAGAATGCCAACCATCGCCATCAACACGGCGATGGCGCGCCGTTGGTAGGGAAGGAAATACAGGTAAGGCAACATCTTCTTGAGCATAATCCACAGTAATTGACGGAGTTAAGAAACATCGGCTTTTTTGCGGGCCGCTATCGGCAGGCATCGAATACCCAGGCGCCCTGGGTTCGAGTATCGTGTACGGGCAGTTGCAGGGCTGAGCACTCTTCTCGCCACTGCTGACTGCGCCGCATGCTATTGGAAGCGTCTATGACTACCACCTTCGGGGAGAAGTGCTCCAAGCACTCAGCTATGGTTACTCGCGGGTTGCCGTGCAGCACAAGTGCCTCCACGGGTACTGGCTCTAATGCGCCGTTGCCCAGTTGGCGCGCGTGCTCCACTACCGCCAGTGTTTTATCAAAAAACTGGATGAACGGCGGCTGAACCAGTAAGTTAGGTGCCCGGAAGGGGTGTTTAAAGTCCGCACTTACGCGCTCTGAGACCCGCAATAGGCCGCTTGCTGACCGGTGGTTTTCGGCAGCAAAGCGCTCTCGCCGCTCCGGCAGGCTGTCAGACCAAGCGTATAAATGGAGTCCGTCAAAAAAATCGAATAGGAAATGGCGCCCGACGGAGTATAGCACCGCCTGCCGCTGGTACAGCTGCTCGCCCTTCCGAACCAAACGCTCTGCCATGACCAACACGAGCGCAACCAGGGCCACTATTATCCATTGCGGCCGCTTGTGGCGCAAGCCCGCCACCCCGTACCCAATGGTAACATAAAGGCAAGCGGCGGCAAAAGCGCTTATCCAGATGCCCTGTACTACGCTGCCAGGGAGGTGCTGAATGAACCGCATCACTTGGTTCATGCCCCAAAGCCCGTGATACAGCACCCAGCCCACCACCTCCGCTGCCGGTGGTACCAGAGCGTGCAACACCAACAGCAGACCAGCCCCCCACATGTACAGCGCTCCGCCGAGGATAACCACCCAACCCGACAACCAGAAATACACCGGAAATTGATGGAAATAGTACAGCGACAACGGCAGTGTGCCCAATTGAGCGGAGATGCCCACCAGCAAAATCTCCCATGCCCCACGCGCCCACCGCGGTAGTGGAGGCGAATAGCGCGACAACACGGGCTGAATGCCTACAATGCCCGCCACTGCCGCGAAGGACAGTTGGAAGCCCAGGTCAAAAAGGTGATAAGGGTTGACCAGCAGCAAGATGAGAGCCGTGGTGCCCAACACATTCCATATCGAAGACCGGCGCATCATGGCCTGCCCCAGCTGAAAAATGGAAAACATGAGCGAAGCCCGCATCACGGAAGGAGACCCCCCGGTGATAAGGGCAAATGCCCAAACGCCCAACAGCACAGAAAGCGTTTCGCCCCATCGCCGCCACTTGCTGGGCCAAGGCAGCCGCCGAATGAGGAAATACAACCCCACATACACCAGCCCCACGTGAGTGCCCGACACCGCCAGCGCGTGCATGGCGCCCGTCTGAGCATAAGTAGTCCGCAGTTCTTCAGAGAGGTCTTCCTTGTAGCCCAGCAGGAGCGCCGAGGCCACTGCATATTCATCTTGGGTGGGAAAATAATCGCGCAGCACCACCAACAAGCGCTCGCGCCAGCCATAGGCCCATCGCCACAGGAGGCTGCCGTGGCCGCTGTCTATCACGCCAAAAGCGCCATCGCGCACAAAGGCCTGATAGTGCACATTGTGGAAATGCAAGTACCGCTGATAGTCCAAGGCGCGTGGATTTTTAGGCGGTTCTACGGGCACTGCGCGGGCCGATACCCAGAGCCTGTCGCCGTAGCGAAGCACCTCTGCCTCAGGGGTAGGGTTGAGGAAAAGCAACAAGTAACCTTCGCACGCATACCAGGTGCCTGATTGTTCTGCACCTGCCTGTACGTGCAGAAGCACCTTCAACTTGCCGCCCTTGTCTGGCACATCACCTATCACCCCCACAAAAGCCACGGCCTTGGGACATACTTTGGAAAAATGTCGCGGCAAGCGCCGCTCGTCGTGCTCTACTGCATACCCGTAGCCCACGGCCAATAACCACGCCGACAGAAAGAGGCCATAAGCCCATCGGTACCGATAGTCCTGACGCCGAAAGCCCAACCACAACAACGCCACACCACCTACGACCACGCCCACCCAAAGCCCTGGCAATGGAAACGCTACTGTGGCACCCATCGCGATGCCCGTCAGGAAAGGCACCAGCAGCCGCAGCATGGGTATTTCGTGGGGGGACATACGGCAGGGATTTTATGCTGCCAAAATTAAGGAAAAACCAACTACCGTACAGCGCAATGTAGAGACTTTATTTTTCTGTTTGAAAGGGTACACATTCTCTCGCAAGACGCCCAGTAGCTGTTTCCCAAACCACCCGCTCTGCGTCTGGCGCCACCTGCACCACCCTCACCAAGGTCGTTTTTGGGGAAAACGGCTCCAGCGCTTCGGCTTGGCTTTTTCGCGCGCCAGCACCGGCGGAGCTCCGGCTTGGGCTTGAGCATGTGCCCGTTTCGCCCTGGGGTCTTAATAACGGCGTAGCGGCACCGCAGCATCGCCGTGCTTGCAGGCGCGGAGGCGAAAGGCCGCTATCTCGCCATTATTAAGGCCCGAAAGCGGGACGAAAACACGCCCGGGGCCGAACAGGAGCCGCGCACCCAGCCGCCACGCCCACAGCAGCCGCGCTGAAGCCGGCAACCATTTTTTCACCCCAAAAAACGGAGGTGAGAAAGGCAGCGGGAAAGTGGCCGGCTCTACTCATCACTTATCACTTATCACTTTTCACTCCAAAATAGTAGGCTCTGAGGGCACTTTGGAAAATATCATTCATCATTCATCACATCCAAATAGCAGGCTCTGCGGACGCTTTGGAAAATGTACTCTTTCAAATATTTGCTCAAAAAGCCAGAGCCGCCCCTCCGTTGCCAGAGAGGCGGCCCTTGGACTGTAAAGCGTGTTTATTCTCTCAGCATCGTCATCATTCGATGAGCACCAAGCGCTTGGCCACCGTACGGCCACTGCTTCGGACGCTGACGGTATAGAGGCCTGCCTTGGCGCCTGTCTCGCGCAAACTCACAGGGAGCATCAGGTCAGGCACAGCATCCACTGTGCGCTCCCAGATGAGCTGGCCTATCTCGTTGTGAATAGATACCAGGATGCGCTCGCCTGCGAAGCTACCCAGTCCGATGAGCACCCTATCGGTGGTCGGGTTGGGCTGCAGGGTCAGGATGCGGTCTTCGTCCCATTGCAATGGCGGCTGCGACTGAGCGCGCTCTTCTGCCTCAGGCGCGAAGGGCACGGCCTTCACTGTGATTACCTGTATCGTCGTAGTCGAGTTGCCGCACAGGTCGGTAGCCCGCCACGTGCGCGTGATAGTGTAGTCCATCGAGCAGCCACTACCCGACGGCGTATTGCCCAAGAAGGTGATGTGCACATAGCCACCGCAAGCGTCGGAGGCGGTCGGGTTCACCAAAGGCGGCAACGGGTCGTTGCAGTTAATAGTAATTGGGCCGGGCACGGAAGTGAACACTGGCGGTGTGTTGTCCACTACCTGGATGATTTGCGTGCTCACGGTGCTATTGCCACAGGCATCGGTAGCGCGCCATGTGCGCTTGAGCTGGTAGTTGTTGGCACACGAGCCAGAAGTCGTCGTCTGCCCGAGATACGTAACCGTAGCTGGGCCACAGGCGTCCGTAGCTGTAGGCATTGCCACCGGAGGCGTGGGATCTGAGCAGTTAATGGTAACATTGTTCGGGAACGAGGTGAAGAACGGCTTGTTCGTGTCTATGACCGTAATCACCTGCGAAGTCGAGCGTGTGTTGCCACAGTTGTCGGCAGCCACCCAGCGGCGCACCAGCGTGTACTGATTCGCGCAGGAACCTGCTGTTACCGTCTGACCGACGTACGTAATGGCCACAGTGTTATCGCAGTTATCCGTGGCCGTCGGTGTGCCCACAGCTGGGATAGCGTTGCACTGCACCGTTACGTTAGCCGGCACATTGGTGAAGTTGGGCTTTTGCGTATCTATCACCGTAATGGTCTGTGCTGCCGTGGTGCTATTGCCGCTGCCGTCCGTGGCTTTCCACGTACGGGTAATTGTGTAAGCATCGGTACAACTGCCCGGCGTGATAGTCTGTCCCAAATACATGATTGTTACTGACCCACAAGCGTCGGTAGCCGTCGGTGTGCCCACGGCCGGCACGCTGTTGCACTGCACCGTTACGTTGGCTGGTACACTGGTGAAAGTTGGCGGCGTTGCGTCCACCTTGTTCACCGTGAAGGTGCAAGAGGCCGTGTTGCCACAGATATCAGAGGCCGTCAGCGTTACTGTCATCGGGCCAGTGCCGCTTACCGTCGTACCCGGCGTCGGGGACTGAGTAATCGTCGGCGTCGCCGTGCAGTTGTCGGTAGCCGTTGCCAGCCCCGTGTAGTCGGGCAACGTTGTAGTACAGGAGGCGCCCAAAGTCAGCGTTTGAGTGCTCGGACAGGTAATACCTGGCTCCTCGGTGTCCTCAACGGTTATGGTACGACTCGCCGTAATCTCCCGACCACAGTCATCTGTGAATGTCCACGTCTCTGTGTAGGTACCGCCACAGGGATCATACGTGCCAGTGATAGAGCTCTCTACACTGCCGCTGATCTCACAATCACCGCTCTCTCCGTTGGAGTAAGACAGCGACGTGGGGCTCGGTGGAGCCTCATCACAGCTAATGGTGATGTCTTCAACAGCGTCAAACACCGGAGCAGGCGCAGGCTCGACTGTTATCGTGCGACTCGCCGTAATCTCCCGACCACAGTCATCCGTGAATGTCCACGTCTCTGTGTAGGTACCGCCACAAGCGTCGTGGCTACCGTCTATGGTGCTCGTAACCAGTCCCGCGATGAGACATGCGCTGCTATCCGAGAAGACAAACAATTCGTTAACTGAGGCTGCGGAACCACAGCAATCGTCAATCGCCTTTACCACAAAGCAAAACTCATCTCCAGCGTTCACCGGAATAGCCACCGTACCACTTTGCGCATTTGGTCCACCCGAACTGGTTAGCTCGGTGAAGACACCATTCAGCGAATACCCAAACGGATCATAGGAAGGATCTTCATCAGAAGTCGTATAATTCCACGAGAAGCTGATGACGCCGCTATTGGGCACCGTTACACAGATCTTCGTCTCTACGAGATCGCCCGAGTCGCCATCGCTTCCTTCTATCTCCACTGAAGTAGTGCCGCTAAAGGAATAACTACCCGTACCGCCACCGTCATCAAACGTCCAGTTTGAGGGATCAAATCCTCCCGTAAAGCCTGACGCTCCTATGTCATTGGTATAGAAGGCATCGCTCGGCGCAGGCGGCGCCTCTGCACAGCTGATAGTGATGTCTGAAGGAGTGATGAACGTCGCCGCAGACGCAGTATCAACCGTTATCGTACGGCTGTGCATTATCGTACGACCACACGCATCCGTAAACGTCCACTCCTCCGTGTAACTGCCGCCACACTCATCGTGGCTGCCGCTCACAGAACCCGTTACCGTGCCACTAATCTCACACGCGCCACTGCCGCCGTTGTCGTAGGACAAACTCGTACCCGCCGGTGGCGCTGATCCACACGATATCGTTATGTCGCCTGGCAGCGGTCCCACAAACGATGCCACTGGCGCAGGAGACACCTCTATCTCTCGGCTGTGCATTATCGTACGACCACACGCATCCGTAAACGTCCACTCCTCCGTGTAACTGCCGCCACACTCATCGTGGCTGCCGCTCACAGAACCCGTTACCGTGCCACTAATCTCACACGCGCCACTGCCGCCGTTGTCGTAGGACAAACTCGTACCCGCCGGTGGCGCTGATCCACACGATATCGTTATGTCGCCTGGCAGCGG
>FWPU01002161.1_pt1 | contig 55771 bp, 48 predicted proteins | sample 2228361 | NCBI WGS metagenome assembly FWPU01 (sample SAMEA103939777, study PRJEB20133) | metagenome | reverse complement strand
TTGGGCCACGCGCTGGCGCTCCTGCGCGTGCGCGATCTGGCGCTGCTGAAGCTGGGCCGCCAGGGCGGCGAGCCCTTCGGCCAGTGGCCGCAGATCGCAGCGATTCGCGGCGTCGATGCGCTCCACCCACTGCGGGCGGATAGCCCGGATGCCATGGAGCGCTCCCGCGATCGCGCCAGCCATCCCAGCGATGGAGTCGCAGTCACGGCCGTAATTGGCACCGGCGATCACCGCGGTCTCGAAATCACCCCGCGCCACGACAATCAACCCCAAGGCGACTGGGAGCTCCTCGATGCTGCGCATGCGGCTCGGACGCCAATCGTCAGTGCCATTGCCGCGATCGTGGAAATGCTCCGCGGCGCCATCAAATGGTCGCACGGCTTCCCGGAGCGGCAGGATTGCCTCGCGCCAGTCCATGAAGTCCCGGGCGCGCTCAACGACCGCCGCGATCGCGCGGTGAGTGCCTTCTTTCGCCAGACGCAGCGCGGCCGCGACGATGCTCTCGACGGTCGCGTCAGGCGAGCATGCCTCAGCTACGCAGGCGGCCATCACCCCAGCCGCTTCCAAACCGTAGCTCCACTGGTGCGCGGCGAAGATCTCGGTCGCTTCGCGGTAGGCGGCTTCTGGATCGGCCGCGTTGACGATCCCCACTGGAGCGGCATACATTGCGGCGCCGCAATTGACCATGTTGCCAACGCCGCCGAGCCGGGGATCGGCATTGGCCAGGCGCAACCGCATCAGCAGCCACTTCTCCGGGTAAAAGAGGCGCTCGACCAGCGGCATCTCCCGCCCGTATTCCGCCACCCAGCGCGGCTCGTCGGCGATCAACGGCACGATACCCCGCGCAAAGCGAAAGGGATCGAGATGATCGCCAGCCTCGACGTACAGGCGGCCAAGGAGTTGGACCATGTGCGTATCATCGGTGTAGCGACCATCGCCCTTGCCAATCGGGGATGGGCCGTCCCACGGCTCCACAAAGTCGGTAATCTCCCCGTACCGCTCCTGGATTTCGGCGGGAGTGCGACCCTCGGCGGGCGCGCCGAGCGCGTCACCAATCGCCCCGCCATACAAGCAACCGAGTGTTTTTTCGACCATCAATGAATTCATTGTTACCCCTTGAGACCGCCTTGCGTCAGTCCCTCGATAAAGCGGCGCTGCAATAACAAGAAGATCGCGATGATCGGGAAGATCATCATTACCGCGGCCGCGCTAGTCAGTGCCCAATCGCGGCTGAAACGAGTCTGGAAGTTGTAGTAACTGGTGACCACCGTGAAGAGGCGCTGCTCCGTGAGGAACACTGTCGCCAGGAGAAACTCGTTCCAGACAGAGAGCGCCACGACCAGCCCGACGGTCAGGAATCCCGGCCATGAGAGCGGGACGACAATCCCGGTGAAGATGCGCCATTCCCCGGCGCCATCTACTCTTGCCGCATCTTCGAAATCAGACGGCAGTTGCACCATGTAGGATCGGAGCAAGAAGATCGCCAGCGGCGCGTTGATGGCGATGTAGATGATCGCCAAACCGGCGAGGTTATTGACCAGGTGCAACCGCTGCCAAAGGAAGAACAGTGGCACCAAGAACAACTGGATCGGCAGACTGGAGCCGACCAGCAGATAGAGCGTCACTGGGCCAGCGCCGGGCAGATTGAGCTTGGCCAGGCTGTAAGCAGCCATACCGCCGAGCACCAGAACTCCCACAAGCGTCAGCGCGACCAGAATGCCACTGTTCTTGACCGTGGTGGAGAAATTGCCGACGTCCCAGGCGCGGGTGTAGTTCTCCCACAGAAACGTTCGGGGAAACCCGAGCGGATTTCGCCCGATCTCGGCCCGGCTCTTGAGCGAATTGAACGCGAGGATGAGCATTGGCCCCAGCGCAAAGGCGGTCAGGAGCGTGAGCAGCAGGTAATTAGGGAGGAGGCTAACTTCCCGCTTTTGCCGCCTCGCCCGGCGCCATCCCGGCGCAAACGCGCTCATATCTCCCACCCTCGCTTTCGCAGAATGACAAAGATGGCGATGATGAACCCGACGAGCACGCTCATCGTCAGGCCGATCGCCGCGGCATAGCCGGCCTCAAAGCGATAAAAAGCATTCTTCACCACGAGCACTGAAAGCACTTCGGAAGCGCCCGCGGGACCGCCCTGCGTCAGGATCCAGATGTAATCGAACGTCAGGAACGACCAGATGCTCGTCATCAAAATCATGAACACCAGCGTCGGGCGGATGCCGGGTAGGGTGACGTCGCGAAACTCCTGCCACCGGCTTGCCCCGTCGAGGCGCGCAGCTTCATAGAGATCGGGTGGGATGTTCTGCATGGCAGCCAGGAAGAGGACCATGAGGAATCCCCACCAGTGCCAGTTATCAACGAAGCCAATGGCGGGCAAGACGGTTTTCGGATCGCCAAGAAACGCCCTGTCCAGGCCGCTGATGCCCCATTCCTTGAGCTGTGCGCCAAGCCCCCGGTCGGGGTTCATGAGGCTACGCCAGATAAAGGCCGTCACCACACTGGGGAGCACGTACGGGAGAAAGAGCACCATGCGATAAAAGATGGCACCCCGGCGAATCGGCGCGAGGAGCGCCGCCGCAACAAGCGCCATGGCGATCGGCACGGTCAGGAACATGATCAACCAGATCACGTTATTCCGGAACGCGTGCCGAAACGATGCGTCGTGGAGGAGAAGCTGCCGGTAGTTATCGAGACCGACGAATTTCGCAGCGCCGACGCCGCTCCAATCGGTCAGGGAGTAATAGACAGCGGCGATCGCCGGCCCGAGCACAACAGCAGCGTTGATCACGAGAATGGGTAGCACAAAGAGCCAGGGAACAATCGTCTTGCGATAGACCGCGCCCTGCCAGAACCGGCGCCGGGTGGCAAGCCGCGGGGTTGGGATCACAGCAGTGCGCTCTAGCTTCGTGCCCAAAGGTCTGTCCTGCTCTTGGGCGGGCGCCAGCAGGGCGACTCCCCCATGACGCCCGCCCGGTCACTCCGCGGTGGCGGAGATCAGTCCGTGCTTCCTACCCGCGAGGCGGAATCGGTGGGATGTCGCCCGCGGCCTTCTCTTCATCGAAGAGCGTTTGCAGGCCCTGCAAATACTCCTCGACGGTCATATCGCCCGCCCAGACCTTCTCGATCTCCTCGTAGATGTACACGTCCGACTTTGGCGGCCAGAAGGTCCACGTCGTGTAGCCGTAGTTGCCCGCCTTGCTCGCCGCGTTCATCTGCTCCAGGATCGACGCATAGCGCGCATCGAGTCCTGCAAGCTGGTCGGCGGTGATGTTCACCGGAGCCGGCGCCAAGCCACACTCGACGGCCAGCTTGGCCTGAGTCTCCGGGGAGAAGTAGTAGTTGAGGAACTCCGCAACAGCCTGCGGATTCTTGGTTTTGGCATTGATCGAGTAAGTTGAGCCGATGCCCAGATCGAAGATCGCTTCACCAGTCTTCGAGGGAACGGGCACCCAATCCCATTCGTTATTGTTGCCAGCCTCCTCGCCGAAATACGCCTGTCCCTCCGCAATCCACCAGGTGCCCTCGATCTTCATCGCCGCTTTGCCGTCCCCGAAGGCAGCATTGGCGTCAGCGAACGGCGTCGTGTAGTACCGATCCAGCCCGCCCATGAACCAGCCGTTCTGCTGCATCTGATTGAGCAAGGTCAGCGCCTCAACGAACTCCGGATCGGTCCATTTCGCGGCACCGGTCAAGGCGTCATAGACCTTTTGCGGCCCGGCAACGTGGTTGAAGAACTCACCGACGAACCACTCATTCGCGGGTCGCCACTCCTGATTTGCATGCGCGAACGGAATGATTCCCGCCTCGTGGATCTGCGCTGCGAGAGTCATCAGCTCATCAATCGTCTTGGGTGGCTGCCACCCATGCTCCTCAAAGAGCGTCTTGTTGTAGTAGAGGACCAGCGTCTCGATCTCATTTGGGATGGAGTACAGCTTCTCATTGACCTTGCCAAGATCAAGCGCCCAGGGGACGAAGGTTTTGTCCCAGCCAAATTGCGCGACGAATTCATCGAGCGGGTAGAGTTGTCCGGCTTTCGCCATCTCGAAAACGAACGAGGGTCCCGGCGTGGTGACAACATCGGGGCCGCCTCCGCCCGCGAGCGCGGTGCGCGTCGCATCCCAGTTGTTGGCTTGCAACGTCGCTTCAACCCGGACGCTGCCCTGGTCGTTGAAGGGATTAATGACGGAGTTGACGATACACTCGGCAACCTCCGCGCCACCAGTCGTATCGAACCACATCGTGATTGTCGGTTTGTCCTGCGCGACAGCCGGTTGAGCCCAGCGTGCGCCGGACAGCACTGGCACGAGTATGGCGACCACCATGAGTGCCAGCACTCTGAACCACGGTCTGCGATGGTGCATCATACCCTCCTCAACGCTCTTCACTGACTTCCCGCGAGGCGGACCGCCCGCCCCGATCGGCCACGTGATCACCTGGCCTCACTCCGTGCCTCGGGCAGCATCGCGGCTACCTTCCCCAAGCTGTGTTGCCACATCTTGCTGCCCCCAAGGAAGGACCACCGCTTTGACAAACCCGGCAGGCTTGTCACGGAGGTCGGCGAATGCCTGGTCGACGCCGCTCAAACCGTATCGGTGGGTCACCAGACAGGAGAGATCAATCAGCCCCTTGGCAAGCAACGCCAATCCGATCCGCATGCTCTCCAGCAGATCGGCGCGACGCCGCACGTGCGCGTTGATGACGTCAATCGCCTTCCAGTTCCACATCTCGACATCCACTTCCCGCGGATTTCCCTGATGGTAGCCGAGAATCGAGAGCGTGCCGTGGGCGCGCACCATCTTCCCGGCCAGCGTGAGTCCGGCCTGCGTGCCGGACGCCTCGATTACGATGTCCAGCCCTTTGGGCGAATCCCACTCGCTGAAACGGGTGAGCAGATAATCGGCGGGCACGTCATCAGGGCGATAGGCCTCGTCAGCACCCACGTCGAGGGCACGACGTCGCGCCTCCTCGCGGACATCAATCGCGATAACCCGGCTCGGCCCACGCAGCTTTACCAATTGGAGCATTCCAAGCCCCATGAAGCCGAGTCCAATGATCGCGACCCGGTCCGCCAGCTCGATGCGCGTCCGCCGCTGGGCATTCACCAAACACGCCAGCGGCTCACCCAGGGCGCCTTCGTCTGGGATTTGGTCGGGAACAGGCAAGAGCACGCCTTCCGGTACCACGCGGAACTGGCTGTAAGCTCCCCCGAACAGCCCGGTAACCCGATCGCCTGGCCTGAAGCGCGATACCCCCGGCCCAACGGCTTCTACCACCCCGGCTGGCTCGTGACCAAAGCGGTGTGGATAACCAGGCCGCCCGTGTATCCACGGATGAAGCTCCGAGGCGCACACCCCGCACGCCGTAACCCGTACCAGCACCTCTCCCGGCCCTGGCTCCGGCACTAGCTCTTCGACAACCTCTGACTGTTGTGGAGCCACCAACTGGCTTATCAGGCTTCTCATGTCCGCATCATAGCCTCGATCCACCAATAGGCTCATGCTGATGCCCGGATCACAAGCTGAAACTCCATCACATCGAGGCGACCTGCTGCCGACGCTTGCCCATTGAGACGCTCGAAGAGCCGCTCCGCGCAACGCCGGCCAAGGCGCTCGGGAAACTGCGCGACAGTTGTGAGTGGCGGATCAACCAATGCCGCCGCCGGAATATCATCCAGACCGACGATGGCGATATCGTGCGGGATCCGCAGACGCGCCTCGCGAAGCGCGGTCATCGCCCCGATCGCCATAAGATCATTCGCTGCGAAGACGGCCGTGGGCCGTGGCGATAGCCGGAGGAGCTCGCGCATCGCCTCATAGCCTCCGGTTTCCGCAAAATCGCCGGCTCGGATCAAGATTTCATCCAATGGCAAGTCGTGCGCAGCGAGCGCTTGACGGTAGCCCTGCACCCGGTATTCCCGCGGCGGCGTCCCTGCAACCCCCGCAATCATGCCGATGCGTGTGTGCCCTTGCGCGATGAGATATTCCACGGCAGCGCGCGCCGCCGCCACGTTGTCGACCATGACGTTGTCGATACCATGCTCCACCCACGCTGGCTCATTTGGCGCGAGCACAACGACGGCAATCCCCGCCTCGGCTAGCGCTGCCACTCTTGCTGGCGAGAGGTGAAACGTGACGAGAATGGCGCCATCAACCCAGCCCTGCCGCACAGAGCGCAAGGCTTTGAGCTCCTTCGCTTCGATACCATCCGTGTTGTAGGTAACGACATCATAGCCGTTCACCTCCGCAACATCCTGGATTCCCCGGATAAAGGCCGGATAGAACGGGTTAGTGATATCGGGGATCACCGCCGCCAAGGTGAGCGTCTTGCGCGTGCGCAGGCTACGCGCCGCGCGATTGGGTACGTAATTGAGTTCGGCAGCAGCGTCGAGGATCCGCTGCCGGGTCTCAGGCGGAATCGAGACGGCAGGATGATTGTTGAGCACATACGAAACCAATGCCTGGCTCACGGCTGCCCGCCGGGCGACATCTGCCTGGGTTGGTGACTTCTTGCCTCGGTCCCGGCGCATAGCGAGCGGAGCTTCTCTTGGCTCGTCGATTCCGGCTGGCGACGCTACGTTTCGCCGTGTGACGGTAGCCCGTGCGTTGCTTATACGTATCACTGATGCGTATCAGTACCGCGAGTCCGTGAACCTGTCAAGAGGCAGCAACGTGGTTCTGAGGCGGACCCCGGGCCCGTGGTAGCATCTCCCGGGGGAGGAGTGCGGGATTCGCATCCATCGCTGATCCCTAGCCCCTTCCCGGCGTGCATGCCCTGAGCCACGACGGCGCCGGCTCACTGACGACGGCACACGCATCTGGGGGCCTCCGCCGGAGGCCGTCATGGAGGGGAACAGGCACGTTGCCACGCGCCCCGGCAGATCCTGATGGCGGAATACTGATAGCCGGTACCTGGAATTGGAGATACCATGAACCCGTCCCACAGCCCCTCATTGGCAACCCACACGCAGGCACGCGACCTTGACCGTCTCCTCCATCCCGACGAAGCGAAGCAGATCGTCCTGCAGCACGCTCATCCACTCGCTCACGAGACCATTCCGCTGGCAGAAGCAGCCTGGCGCGTGCTGGCCGACGATCTCATCGCGACCGACGATCACCCACCCTTCCCGGCCGCGACGATGGATGGCTACGCTGTCGTTGCCAGTGATGCCTCCCCGTGGCGCGAGGTGATCGGCGTCCAAACCGCGGGTCATCCGATCGATGTTGAAGTCACCCCAGGCACCGCCGTGCGCATCACGACGGGCGCACCTGTGCCACCAGGTGCCGATGCGGTGGTGCGGGTCGAGAACACGGAGAGCGTCGACGATCACGTCATCATTCACCAGGAGGCAGTCCAGCCAGGCGAAAACATCCGGCCCATTGGCTTCGACCTGCGCCGGGGAGACCGGTTGCTGCCGGCTGGCACGCTCCTTGGCCCGGCTGAAATCGGGCTGGTGGCCAGCCTTGGCGTAGACCCTGTTCGGGTCTTCCGGCGGCCGCGCGTGAGCGTCCTGTCTACCGGGGATGAGCTGGTGGAGCCGGCGCAGCCACTGGCGCCTGGCAAGATTCGAGACTCCAATCGCTTCAGCCTGATGGCGGCACTCACCGCCGGCGGGGCTGAGGTGATCTGGGCAGGCAAAGGACCCGATGATCAGGACGCGCTCGCCGCGGTCCTCCGCGAGCGCATCGCAGACAGTGATGTGGTCATCACCAGCGGTGGCGTCTCGATGGGCGAGACCGACTACATCAAGGCGATTCTCGATGAGCTGGCGACCGTGCATTTCCGGCGGGTGTTCATGAAGCCCGGTAAGCCGCTCAATTTCGCCACGGTGGGCGATGTCCTGATCTTTGGCTTGCCGGGGAACCCTGTCTCGGCGCTGGTCGGTTTTGAGCTCTTCATCCGCCCGGCGCTCGCCGTGCTCAGCGGCCGCCGGGAGATTGACCGGCCGCGCGTCACCGTGACGCTGGCGCACGAAACACCACCGACCGACCGCATCGAGTATCAGCGAGCGGTCGTGCGCGCGGATAGCGAAGGGCGGTTGATCGCCACAACAACCGGGAATCAGGCGTCGTCACGCCTCGTGTCCTTCGTTGGAGCGAATGCGTTGCTTGTCATTCCACCGCGCGACGAGGCGTACCAGGCGGGTGAGCGGGTCGAGGCGATCCTGCTCGACCCGCCGCTACCAGCGTCCTAGGTGACACAGACGGCCTGGCTATCCGCCTCGAAGTAACGGAAACACTTCTGTGAGAGTGCCCGGCGCCTCGCTAGCCCCAGAAGCAGGAGTTCGCCGGCGTTTCTCCTCTCGCGCACGTGGAAGAAGCCTGCAAGGGACATCCCGAGCCCGGTGCCCCCTAGCGCTGGCGCTCACCTCCTGACCGCGGACAGGGGCGGCGCCAAACCGGGGACAACCAGGGACGTTCGCTACCGTCTCCACCCACTTCATGCCCTCCGCACCCACCGCTTCTCGACATCGCCTGTTAGCGGTCAGTACGAATTCCTGACTGCTGATGCCTAACTGCTGACGGCTCAAGCACGTGCTGGCATCCCGCCCGGTCCCCTCATCCTCGTCCATACCTCGCCTTGCGGCGGGCGTCGAGCCGGCGCAACCCCACGAAGTAGCTGAGCGGATCCCACGGACTGAGCCGCTCGCGCTCAGGCCGGTACGCGACCGCGGTCTCGCCCCGCAGCAGCGCCTGCCGCAAGTCCCCGCGGTACAGGGTCAGCCCTCGCCCGACGGTGCGGAAATGCGCATCTGTGCCACCAACCGCCGCGATAAAGCGGTGGCAGTGGGCCTCATAGAACGCCCGGGCAGCACGATTCGCGTCAGCGAGACCGCGAAGACGAGCCAGCCATGCCAGGTCCCAAGCAGCCGCGTTGAAGATCTCAATCGCCACTGGCGCGTCGAGCCGGAGAATTTGGCTGAACGTGGGGAAGCCACTGCCATCCGGCTTTGGATGTGGCATGATCACGATGCCGCCCTGACGCATGATCGCTTCGACGGTCGCCGCCAAGGATTGCCACGGTCGCACGTCGCTGCTCAGATCCAAGCCAATGACATGAATGTCGTGACCGTGCTCCCTGGCGGTAATCTCGCTCCCCGGATAGACGCGCAGGGGCAGGCTGCGGCGGGCGCAGTAATCCGCGACGGCAAAACCGGCAGCGCAATCGTCGTGGTCGGTGACACCGATCGCGCTCAACCCTCGCTCAAGTGCCGCCTCCGCCAGGCGTTCCGGCTGCCACCACCCGTCCGAGCGGCGCGTGTGGACGTGCAGATCGGCGAGGAGCATGTCAGGCGCATAGGAGCCGTAATATTCGCAGATGCCGTTCGTTGCGTGGTGCATGACACCTCATCCCAGACACTGCTCAATAATGGTAGGCTACCGCACGAAGCATCCTGATAGCTTGGCAGCAGCGGTTATGCCGAATGTCACCACGGAGGGACAGCACACGATGGTCCGTCTCATTCCACAGCCAGGGGAACCAATTGATCCGTCTGCTCTCCACGACGTCAATGAGCTTGTTCAGGCGCGTATTGATGGCCGGATAAGCCGGAGAGCGCTCATTCAGCGCGCCCTCCAGCTTGGCATCGCCGCGCCCGTTGTGGGCGTGATGCTTCACCTGACATCAGATTACGCCTTTGGCGCTCCCAGTAACGGCCGGGCGCTCACCTTGCGCCGCCTCCAAGAGAAGCAACCTGTCCCGGTCACCGGGCCAACGCAACCGCAAGGCGAGCCGCAAGAAGGCGGCACGATCGTCACTGGGACGCCCGAGGAGCCAGATACCCTGCATCCCTGGCTCTCGCAGCTTGTTACCGGCTCCGACGTCTATTGCGCCATCGTCGAAACCCTCTTCAAGTACGACAGCACGCAAACGCTCCAGCCAAATCTGGCTGAATCCGTCGAGATTTCGCCAGACGGGCTGACGTACACGTTCAAGCTGCGCCCGAATGTCACCTTCCACAATGGCGATCCCTTCTCCGGGCGGGATGTCGTTGAATGCTGGAAGATGATCATGAACCCAGACTTCGGGGCGTTCAGCCAGCTCGGCTGGGACAAGATCGCTGACATCACTCTCGCAGACAACGATCTGACCGTGGTGATGAAGACCTCTGAGGTGTACGCGCCGTTCATCTCGTATATCTGCGACAACGGCAGCAATATCTGCCCCTCCAGCGCGATGGCGAAAGGGATAGACAGCTTCAAGCAGGAGTTCGGCCGCGCCCCGATCGGCACCGGCCCCCTGAAGTTCGTCGAGTGGCGCGCCAAGGAGCAGATCACGCTCGAACGCAACGATAACTACTGGGGCGATAAGCCGCACCTGGAGCGAGTCATCTACCGCATCGTGCCAGACGACAATACACAGCTCGTGCAGCTCCGGACCGGTGAGATCCAGGTCTGCGCGAGCGCCGGCGCCCTAGGCGCACTCCGGGTCGATGAGGCGCTTGGCATCGAGGGCGTGACCGTCTACGAGCATCCGACGATGGCCTGGAGCCATCTCGATCTCAAGCACATTGACTTCCTGCGGATCACCAAGGTCCGCCAGGCGCTGGACTACGCGACACCCAAGGAGCAGATCATCAACCAGTTGTTGAAAGGCCGCGTTGTCCCGTCCGTGGCTGATCAGGCGCCTGGCACCTGGGCCTTCAATCCCAACATCCAGCCCCGGCCCTTTGACCCCGAGATGGCCAAGCAGCTCCTGCGCGAAGCCGGCCTGAGCGAAGAGGATGGCGGCTGGTCCGGTCCCACACCGGCGCCCAGCAAAGAGATCGATCCCAACACCGACCGTAACGGGCCGGTCAAGAAGTTCGAAATGGAGCTGTGGGGTATCTCCGGAGACTCTCAGTCCCAGCAGGTCATCCAAGTGATCGCCGCCGCCTGGAACTCGATCGGCATCAAGACCGAGGCCAAATTCGAGGATGTTTCCACTATCTGGGGGCCAGAAGGCTACCAGTTCACCGACAAGATGACGGCCTGCCTCTATTCCTGGTTCAACTCTAACGACCCGGATGACATGTTCTACTGGCATTCCTCGCAGATCCCATCCACACCGACGGGCTCCGGCGGCAACTTACCAGCCTATTTCTTCCCCTATAACTTCCAGGCTCAAATCGACGATCTGACCTCGCGCGCCGCCAAAGAAACGGACCAGGAAAAGCGCAAGGAGTTGTACTGGCAGATCCAGGAATTGCTCCACGAAGAGGTTCCCGTGATCTTCATCTACTGGAGCAGCCAGTTCCCGGTCATCGCGAATAACGTTGGCGGCGTCTGGCCGAGCGCCTTCAACCGTCTCTTGTGGAACGTCAATCAGTGGTATTTGACCAAGTGACAACACACCACGCGGCTTTGGGAATCGGGAGGGACATGCGTCCCTCCCGGTTTCCGGCGCCTAGTAATCACTGACAATGTCACGCTTCGTTGTTCGCCGGTTGCTCGGAGCCGTTCCACTCCTGCTTGGGGTGGCGGTGTTGTCGTTTCTCTTCATGCAGCTCGCCCCTGGTGGCCCAGATACTCTATACGCGCGCAGCGGGCGGATGAGCGAAGAGCAGCTTGCCGCCATCCGCCACAACCTTGGCCTGGATCGCCCGGTTTATATTCAACTGCTCAAGTGGCTCGGCAATCTCCTGCAAGGCGACCTTGGCATGTCCTATACCCAGTACCGGCCCGTGCGCGACGTGATTTGGGAAGTGTTCCCGAACACGGTCTACTTGATGGCCGCTGGCCTATCCATCTCGCTCGTGGTCGCACTCGTCACGGGCGTCATTGCCGCCACACGGCCCTACGGATTGTTCGACAATGTGACCGCGTTTCTCTCTTACTTCGGTCTTGCCATGCCAGTGTTCTGGTTTGGCCTGATGCTCCAGATTCTCTTCGCGGTCAAGCTCGGATGGTTGCCCTCGGCCAATATGCGGAGCGCCAACGCTGGCGGCTTCGTTGATATCCTCAAGCACCTGATACTGCCGGCCTCGACGATTGCCATCGGGAGCGTGGCGAGCTGGAGCCGGTACGTCCGCGCCTCGACGCTCGAAACGCTCGGCCAGGATTATGTGCGAACGGCGCGCGCAAAGGGGCTACGCGAGCGCGTTGTCCTCTGGCGGCATGTGCTGCGCAATGCGCTGATCCCGTTCGTGACCGTCGTCGGTATTGACGTGCCGCTGTATCTGACCGGTGCGGTGTTGACTGAGACGGTCTTCTCCTGGCCCGGCATGGGTCGTCTCTTCTATGACTCGCTTACCAAGCGCGACTATCCCGTCTTGATGGGAGCTTTGCTTCTTGGCGCGGTGCTGATCATTATCGGCAACTTGATTGCCGACGTGCTTTATGGCTTGCTTGATCCACGCATTAAAGTCGGATAACGCGACATCCGGAGTATCGGCGTGGACGATTCATCACCTGGTGGATAGGAGCATGACAGCCGAGTCCGCAGCCATCCGTCCAACCGCAGCGCCAATTGCCACAGCCGCGGCACGACCGCCGCGCAGCCCACTGCAATTGGCGCTGCTGCGCTTGCGCCGGGCTAAGCTGGCGATTGCCGGCGGGGTGCTGTTTCTGACGCTGGTTATCGTGGCGCTGCTTGCCGACGTGATCGCCCCGTATGGCCGCAACGACATCGATCTCTTCCACATCACCGCCGGGCCAAGCCGGGAACACTGGCTAGGTACGGACACGCTTGGCCGCGACGTGCTCAGCCGGTTGATCTACGGCGCCCGGCTGTCACTCTGGATCGGTGTCTCAGCCGCAGTGGTCACCGTTGCGATCGGCACGGTCGTCGGGGCAGTTGCGGGTTATTACGGCGGCTGGGTTGATGGCCTCCTGATGCGCTTCGTCGATTTGATGCTGGCGTTTCCCAGCATCTTCCTCTTGTTGATCCTGGCCGCGATGCTTGACGGGATCTCCGTTACCGGCGTCATTCTCTTCCTTGGGTTGTTTAGCTGGATGTGGCTGGCGCGGATCATCCGCGGCGAGTTCCTTTCGCTCAAGCAGCGCGAATTCATCGAAGCTGCTCGCGCAATCGGCGTGCCGAATCGCCGGATCATTCTGCGGCACTTGCTGCCAAACGTGCTCGGCCCCATCATCGTCTCGGCGACGCTCGACATCGCAATCTTCATGCTGGCCGAGGCGTCGCTCTCCTTCCTCGGCTTTGGCGTTCAACCGGGCACCCCCACCTGGGGAAACATGCTCAACGAGGCGCGAGCGAATTACCTCACCGATCCGCTGCTGGCCATTGCCCCAGGGTTAACGCTAACGATCGCCGTGCTCTCCATCAACTTTATTGGCGACGGCTTGCGCGATGCCTTTGACCCGCGCGGCGGCCGGCAGGCGTGACGCATGCCTGATCCAGCGCAACACCTGCCGGCTGGCGGATAAGCACGCACCGCCGCACTGGCATCTGACCGGCAATCATCTCAATCGCGCGTGGCATCCAACTGCGCGAATGCCCACGCGGCGGTGGCTGGGTCAGCACGCTGTCCAGCCGCGCCAGCAAGCTGCCCGATCATCAGCACTGCACTGGTGGGCTGCTCGCTGCCGCCAGCCGGCTCCTCGGTGAGGGCGATGGCGTCGAAGGCGGGCGCCTTCGGATCAACCGGGGCAAATCCCTGTCCCTGGGCATCAACGGTAAACGTGGCGCCAGGCACTGGGGCAGCGCTCGGCGCATTTTCCAGGTACCAGAGCTGATACACCCGATCGCCTGGCAACGGTGGCAGATGCACGACGTAGACCACACCGCGCTGGTCAGGAAGCGAGAAGAATAGCGTGCCCTCGGCGTTTCCCGGACCGTCCGCCGTTGGCACGATCCGCCACGCGGTCGCATTGGCTCGCGCGCGAATCGTTTGGTTTTCCAAGCGCAGCGCCGCGATTTCCCGGTTCTTATCGTCGATGCGCCCTTGCAACGCAAGTCCCCAGATCACCGCGCCAGCGAAGGCGATCGCCAGCACGGCGGCGGCAAGCCAGGCCCGTGGCCATCGTGCCACCGCCTCGACCGGCAGCGGGATGACCGATCCGGCACTAGGTGTAACACCACCCCGGATCCGTCCACGCGGCCGGACAGGCGGTGCAACCGGCACGGAAGGCACTGGTGGTATGTCGCGCTGAGTGGCTCCCGCGCGTGCGTCATCCTTCGTCACCGCGCTGGCCGGCTCAACCGGCGCTGCCTCGTCGCCGCCCGGTTCATCCTCTCCACCGTGCGCGGCAGGGTCACGAGGCGGGGCTAGGCGCTTCTCTGCCCGGGCCGCGGCGAGAATGCGCTCGCGCAGCTCGGGTGCCGGCGCCTGGTCATCGCTCTGCGCGGGTGCGTCCTGGTCTGATCCTGGCTCCTCCTCGAGCAGTCGGGGCAGCAATTGCACGACCGGCGCAAGCTCAGCGACTTCCTGGCGACACGGCTCGCAGGTCAGCAGGTGCGTCTCGAAGGCAATCCGCTCCTCCTCGGGCAAGGCATCGAGAAGATAGGCGCCGACGGCATCGTGCGGCTCTCCCCCGGCTGGCGGCATCGCCGCATCATCTCCCTGGTTCACATCCGGCTGGTCGTTCAACGGGCTGTCCCCGTTGCGTTCCCGGTGAGTCGTCATGGCCTGTCCCGCCTCATGCGGAGCTTGTTGCCTCGCTCAATGCCTCGCGCAACCGGCGCAGACCCAGGCGCAGCCTGCTCTTCACCGTTCCAAGCGGCTGCCCGGTGCGCACAGCAATCTCATGATGGCTCATTCCACCGAAGTATGCCAGATCAATCGCTTCTCGCTGCTCGGGCGGCAAGGCTGAGAGCGCCGCGCGGATGCGCTCCGCGTCAATGCTGTGAGCAGCCGCCCAAAAGGGATCGTCCTGCGCTGGCGCTTGCCAGCCGGCATATCCATTGGCGGCATCCAGTCGTAGCTCGCTCATCGCCCGGCCTGACCGTCCTCGGCGCCGGTCCACAGCCGCATTGTGCACAATGGACATCACCCACGGTTGTGCGGTGCCGCGCCCCTGTTGATAGCGATCGGCGTGCCGCCATATCTTGAGAAAGGCATCTTGCACGACGTCTTCGGCCGCGCCACGCTCTCCGAGCATACGGAAGGCCAGGGCGAACGCCAGCCGGCCATAGCGGTCGTAGAGCGCCGCCAGCGCCGCCTCCTCACGCCGCTGAATGGCCCCCAGCAGTTCATCATCACTGGCGGAAGCCAGGGGGTCTGCGATCCTGCTTGCTCCCACAGCGTTGTGATCGCGCATCGAGTCTCCAAGGCTTGCATCGCTATCGTGAGTGATACGTCGCTCACATGAAGAAGGATCAGGGAGCCGTGAAAATCATGGCCTCATGCTGCTGCAATTGTAGTCACCTGGGTATCAGGTAGGTGCCAGTTCCGGGTAACGCTCCTGGAGCAAGCGTAACAACGCCGCTACATGCGCTTCTGTGCCGCTCAGGTAGGGGGCGCGCACCCGGAGAGGCATGGCCGGGCACATACCTGCTCGCGTCACAATTTTGGCCAGCGCTGGCGATGAGGTGATTGCGTCCAGACCGCCAAGCCAGTCCCGAAAGAACGCCTCGACCAGCATCCGGCGCCTGGCCGCTTCCACCCAATCGCCCCGCTCGCAAGCATGCCACAGGCCGATCGTGAACGCCGGGTTGAGGTTGACAAGAAAGCTATAGAAGCCGCGGGCGCCAAAGAGCGCGCCTGGCACGATCTGCTGATCGACGACAAAGTGCTGCAGAGAAGGCGTCGCCGAGATGACCTCGATCAGCGATGCCACGTCGCCGCCGGTGTGCTTGCTCCCAATGAGGGTGGGCGCAACGGCAAGGATCTCCTGGTAATCCCTGCCAGTCAGGAACCGCCCAGCGCGGGCGATGTTGTAATGGACGATCCAGACGTCCGGGCACGCTTCAGCGAGCGCAGCGAAGAAGCGCCGCACCTCATCATTGTTGAGCGGCACCCAGGACGGCAAGGCCACCTGCACGCAGGCGACGCCGTGATCCCTGGCGTACCGGATGCGCTGGATGACACCCGCCGTGTGCGACCAGGTGCATCCCACTTGCGCGGGCAGCCCGGCTGCCAGCGTCGCAGCCGCAAACGCATCCACGAGCGAGCGGAAATCATCCCATTCCAGGACGTGCATCTCGCCGTCGGTGCCCGTCATGTAGACACCATCGACGCCAGCAGCCTTGTAGCGGTGCACCATATCGGTCACCACCCCCGTGTCAACCACGTCAGCAGCGGTCCACGGTGTAGGCAGCGCCGCCCAGACTCCGCGAAGGTGGAAGCGATCAGTCATAAGCCGTCCGGTGTCAGCCGCTAGCCGATCGTTGTGAGCCGTGCTCAACCATACATCCCGCGGTCGCCTCGCCTACAGTGCCTTGCACGCGTGCTGCTCCGAGTGGGGCGTTCCGCACGGCGCTCTAGCTCCCGCGCTCAACATCTCCGGTGCCTGTTGTCAGATACCAGTCTTTGACGTTCCAGAGGAGGTAGGTAAAGGCGCTTGGCCAGAAACCGCCAACGGTGTTCGCGGCTGCGGCATAGTCCTTGTCCCAAAAGAGGAAGATCACGGGCACCTCTTTATGGAGCAGCTCTTGGATTTCCCAATAGAGCTCCTTGCGTCGCTCCGTATCCGTCTCAGCCGCAGCGCGAGCGGTCAAATCATCGATGCGTTTTTGAAAGTTGTAGCGGTAAAAGTAGGCTGGCAAGTTACCGCCGGGTCCGGTCGGACTGGTTGGAATTTGGGAGGAGTGCCAGTAGAACATGTCGTCCGGGTCGTTGAAATTCGACCACCGGTAGTAGCCGGCCGTCATCCGGTCGGTAAATTGATAGCCTGTCGGTCCCCAGAGCGTGGCCGCAGGCGCCAGCTTGATGGTCGTTGCCACCCCAATTTCACGCCAGCTCTCGGCGATAAGGTGCAAAATCTTCGGCGCTTGCGGATCGGATGCCTCGCCCCAGAGCTCGATCTCGAGACGCTCTCCATCGCGCTGGCGAATGCCGTCATCGCCGGCCCGCAATCCAGCCCGGTACAGGAGTGAGCGGGCTTTTTGCAGGTCATAGGGACGTGGCTTAAGCCGCGGGTGGTAGACCCAGGAGCCAGGCGACTGATCGGCGAACGCGGGTATGCCGCGCCCGCCGAGAATGTCATTGATGATGCGCTCCTTCGGCGTCGCGTAGTCGAGCGCTTGCCGGACTGGGGTTTCTCGCAAGAAGCCGATCTGCTTGAGATCGAGATGTCCCCACGTCAGCCCTGGGAATTCCAGAACCGTGATCCCGTTGATCGCCAGTGCCTCCGGCAGCATGTTGTGACTCGGCGTCCCAACGCGCCCCGCAATCTGGATATCGCCCCGGCGCAAGGCATCGAGTTGGGCTGCATGATCGGAAAAGAGTCGCACGATGACGCGGCTCAGCTTAGCGGGCTGTCCCCAGTAGTCACGGAAGCGCTCCAATACGATGAGGTCGCCGTCGTTTTCCACGAAGCGCAGTGGCCCTGTGCCCACCGGGCGACGACTGAACTCGCGAGCGAAGCGCTCGGGCGCCTTTTTCAACTGGCGCAGCGGGCTGATGACACCATTGTTGAATGTTCCGGTGGCAATGTTTGCGAGAAACGGGGCGTAGATTTCAGAGGTGGTAACCACCAGCGTCTGCGGATCAGGAACTGAGATGTCCTTGATCTTCTCCCAGCCCAACCGTGACCACGCCGGCAGATCCTGGTTGACAATCATCTCCCAGGTTTTGACGACGTCCTCGGCGGTAAACGGATCCCCATTGTGGAATGTCACGCCCTGCCGGAGATGGAAGGTATAGACAAGGCCATCGTCGGAAATCTCGAACCGCTGAGCCAGCGCCGGGCGCAGGCGCTGCTTGCTGTCAATCGCCAGCAAGCCTTCCATGATGCCCGACAGCACGTCAAATGATTGCCCGTAAAGATTGGCAATGTATGGCGTCAAGGTGTCGATCTTCCCTACCGTGCCCGCCACGAGCGTGCCACCGCGGAGGGGTGTACCCCTCGGCGCTGTGCGCTTCGTCGCTGGAACTGGCTGGCGCGGAGGCTCGCGCCTAATCCTGGCGATCGCATCCTGGATCGCGTGATCTGGCGCGGCGGTTGCACGATCGCCGGTCACGTGCAACATGAGCGCGATCACTGGAGCAGTCACGCCGAGGTCGCGGGCACGCTCGATCAGCTCCCGGCGGGAGAGGCGCTCCTGCAAACGGGCGCGAATAAGGTCAGTGACACCACGATACGCCGGCTCAGTCGCGGCAGAGGGTGATGCCCCCCTTGGCTGGTGGGTCATGATGCGGCTCCTCGTGATCAGGTTGACAGCATTGCGTCGTTCCCTGGCGCACCGCAACACGCGATCACAACAGGGCGGGGCAACATGCCGGCCAGCGGGCGGCATTGATCACCATTGTAGTACAGGGGCTATTAGGCACTGGCGCGCAGCCAGGCATTGCTGTCCTGGCGAGACGGCCTGAGCAGGATTCAGCGAGGGCGCAGGATCGCCCGGACCGCCGGCTCACGCAGATCGCGACTCGTCCGGCGCGGCGAGGCAGGATTGCCGAACAGGGCAACCCACGTTCCGTATGGCAGCGATTCAGCGATGACGCGGCAGTCACAGTGCGGGTGGGCGCGACCGCTGTCGGCCGCAGCCTCGCTGGCAAAGTACTTGTTCTCGGCATGCTTTTGGCACGCTTGGCAGGCAGCGCAGCCGCCACAGTGCGAATCGTCAGATTCGTAAAGGGGCGAGAGCCGGTACGCGGGTAGCTGCTTGGGAGCAGCCAGAGCCAGGCGGACCGGCAGACCCGCCAACACGATGCCGAGGATGGAGGATGCGCCGGCAAGCAGACGACGGCGAGACAGTGTGCTACGACCCATGCGCATCCTCCTGCAACCTATGAGGCAAATCGGCCGAGGGGACCGTACGGCGCTTGCCCACCGTCCGTCGAGACGCCTGCGGTGGAACTCACCGGCCAGATGAGGAGCATAACCTCCTGATGTCAATCATCCCTAATAGAGATGTCGCATCAGCGGCCAGTGCCTTCCACCCCAGTTGCCTCGCCCGAACGATGCACAAACGCGTACGGGCTCCTCGACCGACTTTCCTCTTCCCGATTCGCCATACTAGCGATCAGAAGGTAGCTGTTCGTATATCATGCTTTTCAGGTTTGTTAATACCCATTTCCATTCGAAGGATATTCACCAGATCTATCTGGATCCGGCGTGCCAGCTTCGGACATTCAAGCACTCCCCCGTTCTTCCCGATCGTAGGCGTGCCGTGGTAGCCTCCCGATACAGGCACCCGGATCCGGCTTGCCACGGACATACGTCCGAGCCGGAAAACGGAGCAGCATGTCACCATACCCAATGGGAAAGGAGGCAGAGGGAATGACCACGGATCAGGATGCGCGCGTGCGCATCACGTACTGCACGTCGTGAGGGTATCTCAGTCGAGCCGCCAGGCTGGCGGAGAGTATCCTCCACGACTACGCCGAGCAGTTGCCGGGAGGCGTGAGGCTGGTTCCCGGCAGCGGCGGGATCTTCGAAGTAACGTTCGACGGCCAGGTGCTCTTTTCCAAAGCGCAGACTGGCCGCTTCCCGAATCCCAACGAGGTCGAAGAAAAACTCGAAACCTTACTCGGTGAGTCCCGGTGACTATGAGACCGGACTGGCGCCATCGAAACTGCCAGTCCGGTCTCGCTCAACGCGGCGGGCCGAGATCTCTCGCTCCGCACTCCGACCATCCATCACGCGCTTCGCGAACGCGCTGCCACGAAGTGGATGACCGCGAGGGCACGCCGGCTCGAATCAGCGGCATGCGGGTACGGCGCAGCAGGCTTCACCGCGAGGCGCCACCCGGCACAACTCCAAGTTGCGTGAGCATAGCTAGCATGTCGAGATGGTGCCGCTGGCGCCAGATCTTGCCATCCTTGAGGGTGGTGATCATGACGGCGGGCACGCGAACCCGCCTCCCGGTCGGCGGTAGCGTCCCGGTGGGCATGGCGAGCGGCCCGGATTGTGTCCCCTCCCAGGTGATCTCCATAATCACCGTCTGACCGCTGACATACGCTTGATCGAGCCGGCCACGTGCATCTGGGAATGCAGATTTCCAACCCTTTGCTAGGTCAATATTCGCCTCTCGCCCTTCGGTTCTCCGGCCAGTTGCCGGCTCTTCATAAACAGCATCGGCGGCAAGGGCCGCCCCAAATGCTCCCCAATCGCTGTCACCAAACGCCTCGTTCACGGACCATGCACGCTGGATCATCTCCTGGTCAGTCATGGCGCCCTTCGCTTTCGCTTGTCCCTCTCCCACGGCCGTAGCTGCGGATGACGAGACCTTCGTCAAGCCATATACGGGCTGTGGACCAGGCTGGATCACTCGCGCTTTTCGCTAGACTCAACCGGCCGCCAATACCAGGGAGCCACAACGCCCTTGACCTGCGTCTGCATCATGATTCCGCGCGGAAGCAGCCAGCGAGGTGGTCGTTGACCATGCCCACCGATTGCATGAAGGCGTAGCAGATCGTGGGTCCGACGAACGTGAACCCACGGCGGCGCAGATCCTTTGCCATCGCCGCTGACTCCGGCGAGTGCGCCGGCACATCGGCAAGCGAGACCGGCGCTGGCCTTTGGACCGGTGCGCCACCGGTAAACGACCACAGATAGCGCGAGAAGGAGCTTTCTGCGTCGACGAGGCGGAGGTAGGCCCTGGCATTGGTGATCGCGCCTTCGATCTTCTTCCGGTTCCGGATGATACCTGGGTCTGCCATGAGCCGGGCAACATCGTCTGGGCCGAAGGCGGCGATCCGCTCGGGATCCCACCCATGAAAGACTTCGGCAAACCGGGGCCGCCTTTCCAGGATCAAACGCCAGGAAAGCCCTGCTTGAAAACCTTCGAGCATGAGCCGGGCAAAGAGCTCGCGGTCGTCCCAACAGGGAACGCCCCATTCGTCGTCATGATAGGCAAGGCTGAGCGGATCGCTCAGCGCCCAAGGGCAGCGTGGTCTGCCATCGTCACTGGGTATCAATCTCTATCCTCCGCGATCGGTGCCGCATCAGCTATCGGATAAACGCGCGATCTGCGCTAGGTGTGTCACATCGTGCTGGCACATATGCACCGTGAGCTGGTAAAGCGTCATCACTCCGTGCTCAGCATGGCGAGCCGTCCGCTCCCATGCTTCGCCGGGCAGTGACTCAAGGAGGCGAAGCCGCTCCTGGCGAAGCTGCTCAAAGCGCGGAATCACTTTGGAGAGTTGCTGCTGGCGGTAGCCGCGTTCCACCGCGAGCGCGGCCGGCTGCATCCGCTCCAGCAGCGGCTCGGATTCGGCCATGATCCGGTGGATGCGTTGAATCGCCCGCTCTTCAACATCGGCCAGATGCGCGACCACCTCGACAATCGCCCACTCGTTGTCGCTCGGCGCTTGGCGCGCCCGGTCGTCATCAACGGTTCGCGTCAAGGCCCGCAACACCTCTGGCGTTGCCCGAAGCATGTCAATGAGCTCGTTCGGTCCTCCCCACATGATGGTCCTCCTCGCGGTAAATAGCACTGATTGCGCCGAACTGCCGTTCAGGGAAGCACATTGAGCGGCACGCTGGCGAGGACGACTGCGCCGGCTGGCCCGCCAAGCTCAACATCAACGCAGGCCGAGATCAGCACATAGGCGTCCTCGGACGAGAGACCGCGCTCGCGCGTCAGGCATTCAAACATCAACGAGACAGCTTGGAAGCGCGCGGGGTTGAAATCCAGACCGTGCTGAAAATCGTCGGCGGCTTTGAGACCAATCGTGTACAGCCGGTCTGGCGCCTCAATGCGTGGCGTTTCCAATCGGAGTCCCTTGCGGACGCCGAGGCGGACGGTTGCCGTCCCGGGACACTCGATGGAGACAAAGGTCGCCTCGTGCATGCCCATCGCGGCGTGCAGGTCGCCAAGGGAGAAGAGACCGCCGGGAACTTGGGCGGGGAACACGATGGTGTTGCCGGGCTCGACCTGCCGGAGATCGTAATTGCCACCCCAAGGAAATGGAGGCGCCAGTGTTGACGACTCCCCGGAAGCGGGCGCCAGGCCGAGGCAGCCGATCATCGGCCGGACCGGCACGCTCAGGCGCTCAGAGATCTGCACCTTGCCGTTGACGATGGGGATGCGGCGAAGCATCGGCTGCTGCAGCCGGTCCGCCAGCAGCCCGAATCCTGGGATGAAGGCACACCATCCCCAATCACGCGGCGTGACATCCAGCACCTCAACCGCAACGGCATCTCCTGGCTCGACCCCCTCAATATAGACCGGCCCGGTCACGGCATTGACGGCCTTGATGTCGAGTGCTTCCAGCCAGCGATCGCCCGCGGCAAAAAGCCGCTCGATCGGCTCTGGTGACGTCTCAAACTGCACCACCTCGCCGGGCTGAATCCGCAGCACCGGTTCGGCATCTGGTCGGAAGGCGAAGGTTGTGCGATCCGCGCGGATGGTGTGCATGGTCCCTCCTTTGGTCATAACCGTCACATCGCGCTGGACTCTAGCATGGACGCGAGCGCGTGGGAAACAGGGTGCGCGGTGATGGCGATCGCGCACCCCCATACCCTGATAGAATCGCCAGCGGGGTGCGATGAGAAGCACTGGAGGGGGCGATGCTCACGTGGTCCACGCTCGTGCCGTTTGTGCTAGCCGCCGGGGCGTTGCTGCTTGTTCCCGGTCCGGCGGTGCTGTACATCGTGACCAGGAGCATCGATCAAGGGCGGAGAGCGGGCCTCCTGTCCGCCGCGGGTATTGCAGTAGGGAATCTGGTGCATATCGTGGCGGCAACCCTCGGCTTATCAACAATTCTGGCATCCTCGGCAGCCGCCTTTTCCCTTGTCAAGTATCTGGGAGCAGTCTATCTCGTTTGGATCGGCATCCAGACGCTGCGTGGCACCAGCGCTCGGGAGACAGGAACGTCAACGCGCTCCCGATCACACCGGCACGTGGTCGCGCAGGGGATTATGGTCAATATCCTGAATCCGAAAGCGGCGCTGTTTTACCTCGCATTCCTGCCACAGTTTGTTGATCCAAGCCGGGGTGGGATCGCCATGCAGACGCTGCTTCTGGGCGGCATCTTTTCGGTCATGGCCATCTGCAACGATGTCTGCTACGCCCTGCTGGCTGGTCATCTCGGCGGCTGGCTCAGGGGAAACGCCCGGTTCCTACGCCGGCAGCGTTATGTCACTGGCAGCCTCTACCTTCTGCTCGGCTGCGCGACTGCTTTGACTGGCTCGCGGAAATCGTGACGGTGCGCCTGGCAATCGCGTCGTCCAGGGATCCGTTGAGGATGGGGAGCCGCCTGCGGTGCCGTGGCAGCGCGCGGGTTCTGGCACCTGCCGCACGCCCGCGGCATCGCCCGGAGCGCCAAGGGAGATATCCTGGCTGGCGCGGGGTCACAATGACCTGTGCTGACCCTGCCGCCACGGCACGTTCTGGAGGTCGCCCATACGCTCACTCATCGTTCGGACAGGCTGATGGCCCCAGGATGTCTTCGGGGCCAGGCGTGAATCGAGCGCGATGTCGAAGATATCCCAGCGGCAAGCGGCAGACTGGTCGCGCGTGGCTACCAGTCGCTGGCTTCCACGCGCGAGCAGCCGTGGGGCCAGACGGTGACCCGCTTCCTTGGATCCGAAGAGGGCTCCTGGCTGGCATTATGCACACACCGTGGATGCGCGCCGCACAGGCCCAGGCGGCGTGAAGGCGTCCGACCCCGCGACAGGTAACGAAAGTGACGGCCCGCTGAGGGACGAGCCGTCACCAGTTGTCACTTGCGCCAGGAACGCGATCAGAAATCAAACTGATCAATGTTCTCCGCGTTGAAGATGAACGGCGGCCCGAGCAGCACGACGCCGCCCTCGCCGATCGTATAGGTGCCGAGGCGGCCAGCCGTAAAGGTCTCGCCTGGCGCACCGGTGATCTGCCCACTGACAAGCGCGGCCGCGGCGTAGCAGGTCAGGTAATACAGATCGACCGGATTCCAGAGCGCGAACTCCTTGATCGTGCCGTTCTTGACGTACTGCCGAAGCTCGTTCGGGAGTCCAAGGCCGGTCAGCGCCACGTCTGTGCGGCCTTCCTCCTCCAGCGCTCCCGCGGCGGCAGCGATCCCGACTGACGTTGGGGCGATGATCCCCTTCAGGTCGGGATAGGCGGTCAGCAGCTCCAGCGTCTTATCCCGGCTCTTTTGAGGCTCGTCGTCCCCGTAGACGATATCCACCAGCTCCATCTTCTCGTAGCCGGGTTTGGAGAGCTCATCCTTCATGAACTCGATCCAGGTATTCTGATTGGTCGCGGTGGATGCAGCGGACAGGATGGCGATTTTGCCCTCACAACCGATCAGCCGTCCCATGATCCGCACCTGTATGCGTCCGATCTCCTCGGAATCCGCTTGGTTGATAAAGAGATGCCGGGCATCGGGAGCGACATCCGAGTCGAAGCTGACCACCTTGATGCCCTTAGCCATCGCCTCTTTCAGGGCGGGAGCCAGCGCGTTGGGATCGTTCGCAGAGACAGCGATCGCATCAACGCCTTGCTGGGTCAGCGTCTGGATCCAGGTCACTTGCTCCGCGGCATTGGGCGTATCCGGGCCGACCTGCTGGACGCTGACCCCGAGCTCCGCGGCGGCTTCCTGCGCACCCTTGAAGGAGTTGGCAAAGTAGTTATTGACGACATCCTTGGGGAGGAAAGCGATATTCGCCCCAGCCGCAGAGGGCGTCGCCGCAGCCGGGCCGCCCGTCTCACCCGCGCCAGGACTCGCCATGCCAGCTTCGCCACTCGGAGTCTCAGCTTCCGCGGGCGCGCATTCTTTGCTCTCCTGGGCGTATCCCCTTCCAACGCCCCACAGCATCATCGAGAAGATGAGCGCAAGGACGAGGAGCAAACGACCGACAAGCAACGGTGCAGAACGCTTCATGCCATCCTCCTCTTCGTGGATTCTGAGCCAGCTCCGGCGCCGGCTCTCGTCACCAACCGGCCGGAACACGGAAACCACAGGGCACGGTATACGGCATGCGCGGTCGCTGCAGGGCATCACCTCCTTTCCCAATCATGTCTCCTCCTAATCACCTGCCTCGGCGGGGCCAGCTCGGATAGTGCGCAGCCCGGCCAGCCGTCCGGGCCGTCCACCACGAAGCTGGCGGACAAGATTCGGGCCGAGGACCGAGAGAATCAACAAGCTGCCCACAGCAATGCTCTGCAGCTCGGCATTCGAGCTATTGAGCGCTAGGACGTTCCGCAGTGTCGCAATCACACTGAGGGAGAGCAGAACACCAAAGAGCGTGCCTCGTCCCCCAAAGATGCTCACCCCGCCGAGGAGCACCGCCGCGATCACATCAAGCTCAAAGCCGATGGCATTGTCGGCCCGGCTCGAGGACACCCGCGCTGTGTACATGATGCCGGCTAACGAGGCCAGGAGGCCGGAGAGAACGAACAGCGCCAGCTTCAGATTCGCCACGCGCACCGCCGAGAACCGGGCCGCTTCCGCATTGGTTCCGGTGGCGTAGATCTGGCGGCCCACCCAGGTCGCATGCAACAGCACGGCGAATCCTACGAAGAGCGGCAAAAACACGAGCACGGTCCAGGGAATGCCAGTGTCCCCAATCTTACCGAATCCAAACCGGGTGAATCCGGCCGGGTAGTTGCTGATTGCCGAGTCGGCCAGCAGGACCGAGGCAAGTCCACGAAATAGCGCGAGCGTGCCCAGCGTGACCACCAGTGACGGCAACCCAACGCGAGTGACCAGGAGCCCATTGAGCAGGCCGCACCCGGCACCGACGGCGAGCGCCGCGGCCAGGCAGAGCCAGAGTGGCCAGCCCGCTTCCCAGGTTTTCCCGAGCACCGCGCTGGAGAGCCCGAGCGTCGACGCAACGGAGAGATCAATCTCACCGCCGATGATGATCAGGGTCATCGGCAACGCCATGACCGCTTTTTCCATGGAGGTGGAGACGATCAAGCTGAAGTTGGAGCCACGGAGAAAGACGTCAGACGTGGCGACGCCGAGGGCAAACAGCCCGGCGAGCAACCCCATCAGCAGTGTTTCCCACCGCGCAAGACGTTTCATCGCCGGTGCCTCAGCACAAGAGCGCGCCGGACGCGCCGCGTGACCAGCGCGTCAACGGTGACAGCGAGCAGGATTGCCGCTCCGGAGATCGCTTGCAGCCAGAATTGATTCAGGCGCAAGATCGTCAGCGCGTTCTGGATTGTACCGAGCAGGATAGCGCCAAGGACAGCGCCGAGCACCGTGCCGGAACCGCCGAAGATGTTGACCCCACCCAGAACAACGGCAGCGATCACTTGAAGCTCGATCCCGGTCGCGGCCCGGGCATCAATCGAGCCGAAGCGCGCTCCCCAGAGCACTCCGCCGAGTCCGCAGAGCATCCCACAGAGCACATACGCGGTGAACACTAAGCGGCGGGTGGGCAACCCGGCGAGGCGAGCCGCCTCAGGATTGCTGCCGACGGCGTAGAGTTCCCGCCCAAACCGCGAGTACCGCAGCAGATACGCGAAGATGAGCGCGATCGTGGCAGCGATGATGATCGGTGTTGGCACACCCCATGGCCGGGAAAGCGCAATCTGCCGAAATTGCCTTGGCACCTCTGAGGCGGTAATGAGTTCACCGCCCCCAATGGCAAAAACAACGCCACGATACACGTAGAGTGTGCCGAGCGTAGCCACGATCGCTGGCACGCCGCCCAGTGTCACCAGGCTCCCGTTAACCGTGCCAAGTATTGCCCCGAGGAGCAAGCCAGCGGCGATTGCCGCGGGAATGCCGATCTCCGGGTGATCTTTCAGCAGGTCGCGCACAACGTAGGCGACGAGGCCAACGCTGGACGCGACTGAGAGATCGACATTGCGCGTCAGGACGACGAGCGTCTGGCCAACCGCGACGATCGCCAAGATCGAAACGGAGAGCAGAATCTGCCGCAGGTTGGTGATCTGCAGGAAGCGCGGCGCCTGCACTGTCACGACGATGACGATAGCGGCGAGCGCGATCAGCAAGCCAGCTTCGCGGATGCGTGCCAGAATGCGGATAAGACGGCTGCCCTTCTCCAGGTGGAGAGCAGCCTCAGCGTGGGGTTGGGCAGATGGCTGCAACGTCGTCATCTCACACCGGCACCCGTGCTTGGCCCGTTGCGGCGTACATGATGCGCTCCTGGTCGGCCTCCTCGCGCGAGAAGCTGCCGGTGATGCGCCCTTCGTGCATCACCAGCACGCGGTCGGCCATACCGAGGATCTCCGGTAGTTCGCTTGAGATGAGTAAGATCGCCAGGCCCTCAACCGCAAGGTGAGAAATCAGGCGGTGAACCTCCGCTTTGGTGCCGATGTCGATCCCGCGGGTGGGCTCATCCAGGATCAGGATCCGCGGGTTGGCCGCTAGCCATTTAGCCAGCACCACTTTTTGCTGATTGCCGCCTGAGAGCGCGGCAACCGCCTGCTCGATCCCAGCAGCCTTCACCTGCAAGCGCGTGGCAAACTGCGCTGCCAGGCGCTGTTCCTGGCGGCGGTTGACCAGCCCTGCCCGCGAGAGCCGCCCAAGAACCGGCAGGCTGATGTTGCTCGCAATCGCAAACGGCAGAAGCAGCCCCTGGCGGTGCCGATCTTCGGGCACGTAGCCGATCCCGAGCCTGAGTGCCGTGGCGGGCGAGTCGATCGTCACTGGCTGCCCGTCAAGAACGATCTCCCCGCTATCGGCGCGATCGACGCCGAATAACACCCGAGCGACCTCCGTCCGTCCCGCTCCGACCAGCCCGAACAACCCAAGGATCTCTCCTTTCTTCAGCTCGAAGCTGACGTCGCGAAACACGCCCACGCGCGTAAGCCGCTCGACCCGGAGGACCGCATCGCCAATCTGAGCGCGTTCCTTGGGGAAGAGGGTTTGGAGCTGTCTGCCGACCATGTGCTGGATCGTCGTCTCAACGGTCAACGCTTGGGCGGGAGCGGTCAACACATGCGCGCCATCGCGGAAAATCGTGATGCGGTCGGCTAAGGAGAACACCTCTTCCAGGCGATGGCTGACAAAGAGCATGGCGACGCCTTGGTCCCGCAGATGACGGACGATGGCGAAGAGCCGCTCAACTTCGCGCGCCGAAAGCGACGCCGTTGGCTCGTCCATGATCAGGATGCGCGCGTCAAGCGAGAGGGCCTTGGCGATCTCCACAAGCTGCTGATCGGCGACCGCCAGGCCCTGCACCGGCGTCGTCGCATCGAAGCTCACGCCGAGCGGTGCGAGCAGCCGGTTGACCTCCTCTTGCATCGCTGTCCAGTCGATCCGGCGGAACCGGCCCCGCGGCTGCCTGCCCATGTAAATGTTCTCCGCGACATCGAGATCGGGGAACAACGTCGGATGTTGATGGATCACAGCAATGCCATGGGCGCGGGCATCGAGCGGAGAGTGCAAGACGACTGGCTTCCCATGAACCCGTAGCTCTCCAGCGTCCGGGCGGTGAATGCCGGCGAGGATCTTGACAAGGGTGCTCTTGCCTGCGCCGTTCTCGCCCAGCAAGGCGTGAATCTCGCCTGGATACAAGGTGAGATCGACACCGCGCAGCGCCTGAATGGCGCCGAACGTCTTGGCGATACCACGTGCCTCGACGGCGGGAGCCACTGGCGGCACCTGGATTGGGTCGGCGCTGAACCTGAGCGGATCCATCGCTCCTCAGTGTTGCTCTGCTGCTCGCCACACGAATGGCAAACCAGCGATACGCGGCGAAATCGCTGCAATGCCTGGATTTCACCAGCAGGGTACAAGGTTTGTCGGGCTAGATGCAAGGAGCGCGATCGACGATCAGCGACGCACACTCGCCGGTGACGAGAGCCGGTAATCGGCAAGGAACGCGCGGATCTGCTCGCGAACCTGCGCGCGCCACGCGCCATCCAGCAGGCTGACGCCCCCGCGGTCGCCCCCGAACGTGCTGAGGACCGCCCAGCCCGTGGCACGGCGAAAGAACGCCTGTGCCGCCTCGCGCTCGGCGTGGTCCGCACCTACGAGAATCAAGGTGGGCATCACCGGCAAGCGGCTGGATAGACTCGGTGATTCCGGTAGCTGGGGCGCGATCGCGACGCGGGCTCGGAACCCTAGCACGCCCGCTGACGCTGCCAAGCCGGCAGCGATGAGAAAGACCGTGCGAGCGCCCCGCTCAACAGCCGCTTCCTGCGCGGCCGCCACCGTGGGATCGAGCAGAACAACGTGCCAGGTCCCATCGGAGAGCCCGTGGCCGGGCAGGTCGATCGCCAGCACGGCATACCCTTCGCTGGCCAGCTCGTCTGGGAGCGTGCCCCAGCTATCCACGTCCGCGCCTGGCTCGTGCACCAGCACGATCGCATGGTCACTGCCGGGCCACCACAGGCCGCGCACGGTCACGTGCTTGCCGGGCACCTCGATCTCAACCGGTTCTGGGCGTGGAATGCGGGGCATGCGTGCGCCTCCAGCCTGTGTCATCGCCGGCAAAGTGTACCGGATTGGATGGCAAAGCTGGGGTCCGGAATCACGGCGACGAAGCCGGTGTAGCATTGATGGGCAAGGTTGGAACCGCGGAATCCGCCGGCTGGTCGCTGCTGACTCGTACCTCTGCCCCGGAAAGCCAGCCCACGCTGGCCAGCACCAGCCCGAGGAGCACGACAATGATCCCTCCTAGGACGATCCGGTGCTGGAGCACGGGGAACATGCCGCCCGCGATGATAACAACGCCAGCGATACGCAGCAGCGCCTCGACGAGGTTACCGCCTCGCTCCCTAGGACAGCACATCACGGCTGCGCCGCAACGTCAACGGAAGGGCCAAAGCCCCTTGACCTTGCTTCACACGACGACGCTTCGCCCAGGACGGTCCCGGAGCAAGCGCGGTCCGAGCGAGACGCCATGCCACCATAACGCAGGCCGCCCGGCTGAAGCGGGGTTTGCCCGGCTACGCCTGCCGTAACCGCGGGTCGAGAATATCCCGCAGTCCGTCACCGAGCAGATTCAACGCCATAACGATGATGACGATTGTCAGGCCGGGGATGGTCGAGATCCAGTGATCGAGGAGCATGTAGTTCTTGCCTTCGGCGATCATCGCCCCGAGGCTCGGCAGCGGTGGTTGGGCACCCATGCCGATAAACGAAAGCCCCGCTTCGACAATGATCGCCAGCGCCACATAGTACGAGGCCATGACCAGCGCCGGGGCAACGCAATTGGGAAGGATATGCCGGATGAGGATGCGCCCATCACCGACGCCGATGGCGCGGGCCGCCTGCACGTACTCCCGCTCCCGCAGCGTCAACACCTCCCCACGCACGATCCGCGCAAATCCGGCCCAGTTGATCAGCCCGACCGCGAGCACGACGGCCTTCAGCCCCGGGCCAAATGCCCCGGTCAGGATCACGGCGATGAGGATCAGCGGAAATCCCCAGGTTAGCTCGACGATGCCGCTGATGATGGTATCAACCCATCCCCGGTAATACCCGGCGATCGCCCCAGCTAGGGTGCCGATCAGCAGCGAGATGGCGGTGACGCCAAAACCGATGCCGAGCGACACCCGGATCGCCACCACCAGCCGGCTGAGGATGTCACGCCCGTAGTTGTCGGTACCGAGCAGATGTCCAGGTGCGCCGGGCCGGAGAAAGGTCGCCATCAGATCCTGGCGGGCGTAATCGTGCGGGGCGAGGGCCGGACCAAGCAGGCCAATCAGCACATACGCCAGCGCGATGACTGAGCCGGCCAGCGTCACCTTGTTGCGCGAAAGCGCGCGCCAGGCGCCAGCAATGCGTCCAGGCGAGCGATACCGGGGTGAGAGCGGCTCCTCCCAGGTTCGTGCGACATCGCCGGCGGCTGTTAGGATGCCGCCGCTCGCGGAGGCGTGGCGATCAGTCATAGCGAATGCGCGGGTCGGCGATCCCGTAGGCGAGATCGGCCAGAAGATTTGCCATCACCACAACAAATACCAAGAGTAAGGAAAAGAACTGGGCCACCGGATAGTCGCGCCGGATCACCGCATCGACGAGGAGATACCCGACGCCGGGCCAGCGGAAGATCGTCTCCACGATCAGCGTGTACCCCACCAGCCAGCCGAGCCGCAACCCGGCCAGAGAAATGACCGGGATGAGCGCGGTTCTGGCAACCCGGCTGCCAATCACAGTCCATTCCGAGAGCCCCTTGGCGCGATGGGTGCGCACGAAATCCTGGCTCGCTTGCTCAAGCATGGACGAGCGCATCATGCGCATTGTCACTGCTGTGCCTTCAGCAGCCAGGACGATCGTCGGCATGACCAGGTGGCGCGGCTCGCAACAGCCAGCCGAAGGCAGCCAATGCAGCTTTGACGTGAACAGGAAGATGAGGAGCAACGCGAGCCAGAAGTTGGGAATCCCCATCCCAAGAATGCTGAGAAGGGTGACGAACTGGTCAATCAGCGAGTTCCGTTTCGCTGCGGCGATGATCCCCAGGGGGATACCAATGAGGTGCGAAACAAGAATCGCGGCCAGCCCCAGGATGAGACTGTTCTTGCCATGCTCTTTAAACAGTTCCCAGATCTCCGAGCCGTTGACCAGGGAAACACCAAGCTTGCCCTGAACCAGGTTCGAGATGTAGACGAAGTACTGCGTGTAGACCGGCTTGTCGAGGCCGAGCTGGCGGCGGTAGGCTTCGCGGACCTCCTCGCGGGCCAGGGGATTTAACGTCACGCCACTCGGATCCCCTGGCGCGAAGCGGAGGGAATAGAAGACCGCGATCGAAGCGAAGACGAGGATGACCAGCATCCTCAAGGAACGTCGCGTGAGATAAGCAACCACTGCAGTTCCTGTTGCGCATCCCCAGCCGAGAGCCAATCGGGGTCAGCCGTCAGCGATCTGCTATTAGCCGTCTGACCACTCGCGCCACTCCAGCGGGAGGGGTGCCAGATGGTAAGCCCTGGATGAGGGCGCCGGTCCCAGGGAGGGCACAGGTCCCTCCCGCACCTGGAAACGGCAAGCCCTCCTTACCAAGTCTCAATCCCGGTTCCTGCCATTTACTCCAGCCAGACGTCGTTGTAGTACGGATAGAGATTCCACTGGTGCGGCAGGTAGCCGTGAACGTTCTTCCGGTACACCCAAATGTTGTTCTTGTTGACGATTGGGATCGTCGGCAGGTTCTTGGCCACGGCAATCTGGAATTGCGCCCCAGCGGCCTTCAGTTCCTCCTCGTTGGCCGCGTTTTGCCATGCCTTGATCGCCTCGTCAACTTCAGGAATGCTCGCTTGCGCCCAGTTTGGCACTGGGATCGTCGCCGAGCCGACAAAGAGGATAACCACGTCGATCGGCACCGGCCACAGGTAGAAGAACAGATACGAATCTGGATTGTTTGCAAGCTGGTTGAAATAGGTGCCACGGTCATACACATCGATCCGCACATCCATGCCAAGCTGCTTGAGCTGATCCTGGAGCACCGTGGCAATCGCCTTGTTGTACGCCTCGTCTTGCACCGGCATGTGGAATTCCATCCGCTTGCCGTTCTTGACCAGAATGCCATCGTCGCCTGGCGTCCAACCCAGCTCCGCCACCCAGGCCTTGGCCTGCTCCAGGTTGTACTGGTTATATTGCTCGACTTCCTTCGTGTAATACTTATCGGCCGACGTAATCGGGCCGTAGAGTGGCTCACCCTCGCCGAAGAAGATTGCCTTGGCGATGGCTGCGCGGTCGATGGCCGCCGAGATCGCCTGGCGCATCTTCAGTTCGTGGAAGTCAAGCTCGGTGCGGGTGAAATTGACACCCATGATGTAGCCAGACCATTCCTTGAGGCGGACCACGTTGAGATCCGGGTTGCTTTCCAGGCGGGCGACATCCTGGAAGGCCGGTCCATGCAGCGTGTCGATCTCTCCGTTCTCAATTTGGATGGCCCGCTGGGCGGCATCGGCGAAGAGCGCGATCCAGCGAATTCCGTCGAGGTAGGCCTTCCCCTTGTTCTGGAAATAGGGCACGATCGAGCCAGGGTAATCCTCCCAGCGATTGACCGTGACGTGGCTGCCCGGCACCCATTCTCCGAAGGTGAACGGCCCGGAGCCATCAATCTCCTTCTGGCCGTATTCCTGACCAAGCTCCTGGCGTTTCTGGACGTTGACGATTCGCCAGTAGCCGGTCTTGACGACATTGAGCACCTCGTAATAGGGGTGCGCCATGTTCAGCACGACCGTCGTCTCATCTGGCGCGTCAATGCTCGTCACCGGATCGAAGAGCGTGCGCAGCGGGGAGCCGCTATTCGGATCCTTAATGAGATCGTAGACCTCCTTGATCGCCTGGGCCGTCAAGGGGCGGCCGGAGTGGAATTTCAGACCTGAGCGGATCTTGAAGGTCACTTTTGTGCCATCAGGGGAGAATTCCCACGTTTCGGCAAGCTGTGGCACGAGATTGCCTTCGGGATCGCTGGTGATCACTGCATCGTAGAGCGCAAAGAAGGCTGGGTCGTACCAGTTCGTGTTGATCGGGTCCATGCGGGAGAAGTCGAGGTCATACCCCTCGCGCAGCACCCCGCCGGTCTTGGGTTCCTGCTGGCGGACTGCCGCCGAGCCCGATCTGACACCGGAACCTGCCGCCCGCGCGTCCCGTGCTCCGGCGAGGAGCGCCGCGACAGCCGAAGCCGACAGGCCAAGGGCAGTCGCGCGGGCAAGCACCTCTCTGCGTGTGAGGCGTTTCTCCTGATACTCGCGCACCAGCGTACTCAGGGCATCCGGGTGGCTCATCATAACCCTCCTGGTGGAAAGCCTCTCCGACATGAAAGATTGTGACAGTGCGGCAGGATACCTAGTACGGCAGACGGTGTCAACGGCGGCCTCCGGGCAAGATGGGCTGTCAGGCTGAACCGGCCGCCGCGGAGGTCACGCGCCCATGAACCGGCGGCGAGCGATCCGGTCAGCCAGCCATAGCCAGCGCCGCGCGACCTCATCGTCCGGATGACGCGTGCCATCGAGCGCCTCGGCCTGCATGCGCTGGAGTGTCGTCAGCTCTAACCGTGGATGGTCGTCGAGGGTCGTCATCAGCTCCAGATAACGCTGCGCCGCTGCGTCACCGCCGAGCCGAAGCGCGACATCCTCGGCCAGAAACCGCTCCCAGGTGAGCGATGGATCGTACGTAAACCTGGCAAAGGCAAGGTAACTCAGCTCAGTTGAGACGTGGTACGGTGAGGGCTCACCCCAGATGGTCAAACCCTGGAAGCCAACCTCCGCTGCTTTCCAGGCCATCTCGGCAAAGTCACGACCGTTGAAGCGATACCGCTCAGTCCGGCGGTCGCCGTTCCACTGGCAGCAAAACTGGCAGCGGAAGACATTTGTTGGTGTGGGGAGCCCCTTTGCCGCGTCCGCCGTAAACTCCTTTTGCACGCGGTACCAATAGGACCGGTTGAGCGTATGTTGGTAGATGCCGCCGTCCGGTAGGCTGCGCAGCGGCTTCATCGCTTCGGCGTCGAGCAGGTTGTCCCACTGGAGCTCGGAATAGAGCCAGAGATTGGGACGCTTGGCCAGGGCAGCTTCGTAAAGCCGCGGATAGAAGTCCGCCATGTCAGCGTGCGACCACGACTCCGCGTACCCCTCGCGGCGGCGGGCATCTTCCCGCTCTGCCCGGCGCGCCTCACAGAGTGGACAACCGCAGACGCCATAGTCGCCGGCTTCGATATTGATGCCGCCAATCTCACAGCTCTCCGCCAGCCAGGCGATGCCCTCGGCCATCCAGTCCTGGTTTTCTTTGCGGGATGGGCAACCGCGGACGGTGTAGTCGGAACGCGGGAAGTACAGCGGGAATTCCAGGTCCTGCAGTTGGAATCCAGCCGGGCGCTCCATCGTTGCCGCAAGCTCCGGATGCTGCCGGAGCCAGGTTGCCAGGTTGTAGGGATGCTCGCCTTCCCACCAGATCCCGCCGTAAGCGTTGATCGCTACGCCGGGCAGCACGCGGACGCCGCGCTCGTTGGCGTACCGGCAGAGCTCTTGGGCGGCTGCCAGACCACCGTGTGATTCACGGAAAAAGCCATAGATGACGACCGCGGCGATGCGATGCTGGCTCATGAAGTCGATGACTCGGCGGTAGTCTGCGATGAACCCATCGGGCGGCTTGCCGTACGGATTGAAGACGCCGATTTCCTGTACGCCGATCTGATCGAGATCCCAGTTCGTCGAGTGATCCCACGTCCAGAAGGTCCGGTAGGGCAACCCCGGAGCCTGCTTCACTTCCCCGGATTGCACCTCGACAGCGTTGCCCACGCGCCGGGCGCGGCGTTGAATGAACTCCTCTGCGCCGTAGATGACGCCGGAGAACGGGCCGCCGCTGATATCGACCAGCGGAGGTTGCGCCGACTCGTCAACCGTCAAGCTGAACGCTCCCTCCGGGAGCCCAGAGTCGAGACGGAGGCGCACGGCCGGCGCCGTGGTGGGAAGTGCCGCGGCATCGTGCCATTGGAGGAATGGGAACGCCTGGCGCAGCCGGCGAGCAGCGTGGGGATGCTCGGCAGCGCCGAGGAGGGTAACCGGGCCTTCGAGTCGGATGGTTGTTGCCATAGATCGTTTCCGCAAGCCTCCCTATTAACGCGTGGTTCGCAGGCCAAGGATCAGATGCAATCGCTCCAGCGCTAGCGGCAGTGTACGCCGAGAGCCAGAGGCTGGCGAGACCTGAATAGGTGTCCACTGATGGTGGAAGCGCACTAATTCCTGGTACAACACTTCAACGCGATGAGTAACCATGCTAGCGCTTATCGCGGAGTCGGCCCGCGCGCCACCCTGGGGGCAACCTGGCGGCCACCTGAAACCGGCCTGAGAATCTGTTACGACGAGATCTCGACGCCGCAAACTCCTTGTGATAGAGTCGGGATTGGCATCTCCCTGGCATCGGGTTACCTGTTGCTGACCGGACCGGTTTTCAGCTAGACCGACTCGGCAGTAGGCAGCGGCCGGTTCCAGGGATGAGGTCAAGGTTCCGTCCATAGCAGGGAGAGGAGCAAGGCCAGTGACGAAACCGATCTACGAGCACTACGACGATCTCATGAAAGGCCGGATCGATCGGCGCGAGTTCCTCAAGCGGGCGGCAGCGGCTGGGGCAGTCACTCCGCTAATCATCAGCTACCTCAATGCTCCGGAGCGGGCGGGCGCGGCGCCCAAACGGCACTTCTCGCTCACACGCGCTTTCGCGCAAGAGGGAGCCAGACTGCAGCCACCTGGACCAGACGTTGATACCTCTGAGCCGTTGATCTTCCGTGGTTGGAACTACCGGCCTGAAGTCGTACAAGACAACACGAACCGGTTCAACCAGGCGTTTAACGAGAACGTCGACTACCAGACGATCACCGGCGATTACATCGCCATCATGGAGAACTTCCACATTGCCAATCAACCCCTCGACATGGCCTATGCCAACCCAGCGACGCTCTATCGCTGGTCGATCCCCGGCTGGGTCCACGACTACGAGCGCTGGTGGGGCGTGGACGACGCCCGCGGCGAGATGTACGACGGCGTGCGCGATTCGCTGTCGATCAACGGCAAGCTCTATGGCCTGCCCTACTTCGTCTCGATCCGCGGAACTATCATGGCGAACAATGCTATCTTGTCGAAGGCGGGTATCACGCCCGATCAGTACCCAAAGACGTGGGCAGAGCTATACGACCAGTGCCGCCAGCTTAAGGCGTCTGGCGCGGTCCAAGGGCCGCCGTTGCTCCCTCACTGGTTCGCTGCCGGTGTCTGGTTCGGCGTCTCCTGGGGTTATCTCTTCGAGTGCCTCAATACGGGAGCTGTGCTCTTCGACGATTCCAATCAACCTGTGTTCGATGACAAGTCGCTGGCCATCCTCGTCGAGTGGCGCAAGCTGATGGAGGAGGGCATCGTCCCCGAAGGCGTCTTCACCATGGGCGAGGCAGACTACATAGACGCCTTCGCTAAGGGCACCTATGCCCCGATCTCGCAGCAGATCTACGACCTCAAGGTCTTCAACGATCCGGCGCGGTCGCAGATCGCCGGGCAGGTCGCGCCCGTCCCCGTGAACGGCCAGCCATGGGGATTGATCGACGAGGGCATTTACAGCGTGCCGAATCGGAACGATAGTGACGAGAAGCTGGCTCGCAAATACCGCCTCGCTGGCTGGTTTGGCTACCGCGACCATGAGAACCAGCTCTACGTCGCCAAGCGATGGGCGATCGAAGCTGCGCTGAACTCCGGTTACAAGGCGATTCTCGAAGATCCTGAGGTGATCGAGGCATATAAGTCGTGGCTGCCCGATCCAGCGATGCTCGACACCTTGAACGGCATCCTCAACGCCGGTCAGTTCCCGAAGGTGTGGCAGACTTTCTGGTGGGAAGAGTGGAACGCGACGGCGATGACCGAATTGCCGAAGGCGATCCTGGGCCAGGCGCCGGTCGAAGAGGTCCATGCGAACCTCAAGAAGCTAGCCGAGGAATTGGTCGACCGGTACAAGATGTAGGCTGACGGTTTAGTGATCGACGGGACTCTCATCCTTGCGTCGAGCCGCGCCGGAGGGAGTCCCGTGTTCCCATGTGTTCGCAAGGCGCCACCGCGTCGTGGCAGGCCAGACCAGCAGAGGGTGTGGTGCCGTGAACGCCGCGCTTGCTTCATCGCTTGTCATATTCAGGCTTCTCCTGTAGGTGCTCAATGGCGGTTGTGACATCCCCCTCGCACATTCGATCAGCGACGCGACGGTGGACGTCGTCCCGGCTCAGTGACGGGCAGTTTGCCTCACTGCTGGCTCTACCCCTGATTCTAGCTCTACTGGCGGTGGTCGGTTACCCGATCGCGTACTCGCTGTGGCTGAGCCTGCGCCGGATCGATCTCATCTTTAAGCGCAACGAGTACGTTGGTTTGCACAATTACCGCGAGGCGCTGAGCTCGCCAGATGTGTGGCACGCATTGCGGGTGACGATCGTGTACACCGTCATCGTGACGGTGATCAGTCTCCTGATTGCGGTTGGCGGCGCCCTCCTTCTGAACGAGCGATTCCGGGGACGCCCATTCGTCATGACGGTGGTCATCCTCCCCTGGGCGGTGTCGCTGTACGCGACATCTGTGGTCTGGAAATATCTTTACAGTCCGGAGTGGGGATTCTTCGACGCGGTTCTGATCAAACTCGGTCTCGTGGACGCCAATCGCCCGGTGAATTTCCTGTCCGAGCAATTGGCTGTGCCAGCGGTCGCTCTAGCTCATGCCTGGCAGATCGCACCGCTCGGTATCTACTTCATTCTGGCCACGCTCCAAGTGATCCCTGAAGATCTGTACAAGATGGCGAAGGTTGACCGGCTGGGACCGGCTGGCCGCTTCCGGCATGTTGTCCTGCCATATATCAAGACGCCGCTGCTGATCGTGATGGTGCTCATCACAGTTGAAGCAGCGCGCGTCTTCGACACAATCTTTTTCCTGACCAACGGCGGTCCTGGTGATGTCTCCACGACCCTCACCTGGGTGGTATACCGGGAGACGTTTCAGAAGCGCAACTACGGGCTCGGCGCGGCGATCGGCTGGCTGCTCGTCCTACTCACGACGCTCATTACGACGGTCTACTTCCTCTTGCTCTTCTACCGGCGCAAAGAGCGAGCCGCGATCGCTCTGGAAAGCGCGACGGAGGCGCAACCGTGAACGATTGGGGTGCGCTGATCCTTCTTCTCCTGGTCATTGCTGGCGTGGTAGCGCTGACCGTGGCGGGCATTGATGTGGCTTTCCGCCGTTCGGGGTCACGGCGGGCGCTAACCTACCTGTTTGCAGCCCTACTGGTAATCTGGACATTCGTGCCGATTTACTGGCTCCTCAATATGTCATTGATGTATAAGACAGAACTCCTCTCGGTGCCCACGCATCTCTTCCCACACGATCCGACCCTCAGCAACTTCGTGCGCATCTTCGGTGGGAGTGCGACCGGGCCGAACGGGGAAGAGCTTCTCCCGGTTGGGCAGGCGCCAGCACTCAAGCGCGGGCTGGTGAACAGTACTGTGGTGGCGCTGGTGGTGACGGCATTGACCGTCGTGGTGGCACTGCCGGTCTCCTATGCGCTCGGGCGGCTGTCGTTCCGCGGGCGTACCCCGATGCTCTTTGCCATCATTGTCTCCCGCTCCTATCCGCCGATCTCGATCGTCATTCCGTTCTCCTATCTCTATATTCGGTGGGGGTTGCAAGGAACATTGCGGGGATTAATCCTGATCTACTTCACCCTGACGATCCCGCTCTTCGTCTGGGTGATGACCGGCTTCTTCGCCTCGCTGCCACGGACGGTGGAAGCGGCAGCGCGTGTTGACGGGAATACCCGATGGCAGGCGTTTTACCGGGTGATCCTGCCTATGTCTTGGCCGGGGATTGCCGTGGCCACGGCGATTAGCTTTATGATCTGCTGGAACGAGTTCGCTTTCGCCCAGTTCCTGGCGGCTGGCTCGCCGGCACAGACCTTCCCGCCGGTGCTCCCCGCGATGTTCTTCCAGATCTCAATGCCGACTGAGATGGCCGCGGCGTCTGTGGTCGGGATCGTCCCGCCAGCCATCCTGGCGTATCTTTTCCAGCGACGCATTCGTAGTCTCAATCTAGTTGATCCGCTCTAGCTGTCCTGCATTCGTCTCAGAAAGGATTGTTAGGTGGTCAAGTCCGTTAGCGAGCGCACCATCGGGGAAGTGACTGCCTCTCCAGGCACCGAGGCTAGGCGATCGGCAGCAATTCGCCTACTCGATGTGCACAAACGGTTTGACTCCTTTCATGCTGTCCGCGGTCTCAATCTCGACATTCGCGAAGGTGAGCTACTCGTGCTGCTCGGCCCATCCGGGTGTGGCAAGACCACAACCCTGAATATGCTAGCCGGATTGGAGGTCCCGACGAGCGGCCAGATCCTGTTCGGTGACCGGGTGATGAACGATGTGCCGCCAGAAGAGCGCGACATCGCCATGGTCTTCCAATCAATTGCGCTCTATCCGCACTTGAATGTGCGCGACAACATTGGATTTGGCTTGCGCTCACGGAAGACGCCGAAGGAGGAGATTGCCCGCCGGGTCGCCGAAGTCAGCAAGATTTTGGATATTGACAGCCTGCTCGACCGCAAGATCCATCAACTTTCTGGTGGGCAGCGTCAGCGGGTCGCGATTGCCAAGGCACTTGTGCGCCGCCCCACACTGTTTCTGCTGGATGAGCCATTTTCTAGCCTGGATGCCGAACTGCGCCGGCAGATGCGCTCAGAACTCATCCGGATTCACCGGGAAGTCGAAACGACAATGGTCTTCGTCACCCACGATCAGGAGGAGGCCATGGCCATTGCCGACCGGATCGCGGTGATGAACGCTGGGGAACTTGTGCAACTTGGCTCACCTCTGGAAATCTATCAAGCGCCAAAGAATCTGTGGGTTGCGCGCTTCATCGGCGCCCACCCGATCAATCTCTTGACAGCAAAACTGGACCGCGATACTGGGACCGTGACGCTCCTGTCCGATCAACGCTGGGTCGCACCTGCCACGCCGGAGGTTATTGCGTCAGTGCACGCACGATCCGACAGGGACAGCGTTATCGTTGGTGTCCGGCCAGAGCATGTGATCGTTGAGCCGGGTCATCCCGTTTCGCCGCATGAAGCTGCTGGAGAGATCTACACCCGGCAAATCTTGGGCACGGACATTCTGTACGAGATTGACACTGGCGAAACACGCATCCGTGCTGTGACGCCAACGGCCCGCCTATTCAACATCGGTGCTCCGGTTCGAATCAGCCTAGATTGGGGCAACGCCTTCATCTTCGAGAGCCAATCTGGGCAGCGCCTTTTCCCGGAGCCTGGAACGTGAGCGCGCTCCCCCCGACCCAGGCGCTCACGATCCGCGAGGTGGCTTCGCTGAGCAACCGGGAGATCGCCGAACTCGCCGCCATCCTGGTCGCTGTCGTGGCACAGGGTGCATCGGTCGGGTTCCTGCCTCCGCTCGAGATGGCTGTCGCAGAGGAGTACTGGCGCACTGCGCTGGAGCGAGGCACGATCCTCTTGGTCGCTGAGCGGGATGGGCGAATCGTGGGTACGGCGCAGCTTGCCCTGGCCCTGCGGCCGAACGGGCGCCACCGCGCCGAAGTGAACAAGGTTCTGGTGCATCCCGCGTTTCAGCGCCAGGGGATCGGCCGAGCGCTGATGGAAGCGATCGAGGCAATTGCCAGGCGCGAAGGCCGCACGCTGCTCCACCTTGACACGCGGGAGGGCGATCCCTCAAACCGGCTCTATCAATCCCTGGGCTACACCGAGGCCGGCCGGATCCCATCCTGGGCGCGGTCGGCCGATGGCACCTTGCAGGCGACAGTGTTTTATTTCAAGCTGCTTGCCTGACCTCCACCAATGCTCGTGGCTCCGGATCGGCCGGCAGCGCCGCACTACTCGGCATCCCCGGCCACATTCTGCCCCGTCATGACGTCTACAGCCTGGACACCGCCCATCTACGATGCTCTCTGTCAGGCGTTGCCTCGCTCGCTCTCCGGCTCAAGCGGGGGATTTGGGCTGCTCCACGCGACACGCCGCAGCACCAGCATGGTCACGCCCCCAACAATCAGCGCGCCACTCACCCAATAAGCGGCTGGCAGCGGTCCAATGTACAGGCTATCCGTGCGAATGCTCTCCACCGCGAGGCGCGCCACACCGTACAGCACTCCATACGTCCACAGGACATCACCGTCGCGCAGAAACCTGCTCCGGGGCAATCGCAGCGCCATCCAAATCAAGAAGCCAGCGATGAGAAGATCAAGGACACTCTCGTAAAGAAAGGTCGGGTGAAAGGTGGAATACGCGGCGAACTCTGGCGGACGGTGAGCCGGGTCGATGCGCACCGCCCACGGCAGCGTCGTTGGCGTGCCAAAAGCCTCCTGGTTGGCCCAGTTTCCCCACCGTCCAATCGCCTGGCCGACCGGCACGGCGGCAATGACGACGTCTGCCCAGGCAAGAAAGGGCTGGCGCCGGCGCCAGCAGAACCAGGCAAACGCCAGGATGCCTCCGGCAAGTGCGCCGTGAATCGTCAAGCCGCCGAGGCGAATGTTCACCGCTTCCCGCGGGTGGTCCATGTAATAGCCAGCTTTCAGCAGCAGGTAATACAGGCGCGCTCCGGCAATGCCAGCCAGCACAACCCACGGAGCTACATCGAGGATAAATTCGGGATCCATGCCCCGGCGGCGGGCAACGACCTGCATAACGGCAATTGCGGCGACGATGCCGGTGAGGATAAAGAGGGCATACCAGCGGATGTCAATGCCAAGGAACCTGAAGGCGACGGGGTCAGAGATCGAAGGCAATCAGCGCACTCCTGAGCGGGCACGATCATAGCTGCGCATATGGTACGCCAGCCACGTTCGCCTGGCGAAACCCGGCTCCGACGGATACCAGAGGCAAGGTATCTCGGGTGACGATAGCAGGTACGCGATGCACCTTAGCGCTGGCTTGGTAGCTCCTGGTCATGAGCGAGGAGTGCCGAGATATCCTCAGGCGTTGGCAACGCCTCCATCGCTCCTCGCCGTGTTGTGGCGAGGGCGCCAGCGGCTGAGGCGAAGCGAACGTCCTCCCGGGTGAGCCGTTGCCAGCCGGTCGCAAGCAGGCGGGCGATCAACGCGGCAGTAAAGGCATCGCCGGCGCCCGTCGGATCAATGGCATCAACCGCGAAGGCGGGCAGATAGCTATCCTCAGCGGTATCTGCCCGCGATCCTGAAAACCAGGCTCCACGCGCGCCATCCGTCAGTACCACAAACGGAGCGCCGTACCCCTCTAACCGCGTGAGCGCCCCGGCAGGGTCATCCACCCCAAGCAAGAACCGCGCATCGTCGAGGCTGAGCTTGAGCAAGGTGGCGCGCTGCGCGATCGGCTCGCACGCGACCCGGGCTGCTTCGACCGAGGGCCAGATGGTGGGGCGGAGATTCACGTCGAAGCAAATCGGCACCCCTGCCGCGTGCGCGGTTTGGACGGCCGCCATGATTGCCGATCGTGACGGCTCCGCCGCGAGCGCGACCGAGCCTACGACAATCGCTGCCACCTGATCGATGCGGGCAGTGGCGATGTCCTCCGGGCTGAGCAGCACATCCGCCAGCCTCAGCAAGCGGAAATGGCCATCACCGCGCTCGTCCTTCCAGGCAAAGGCGATGGTCGTGTCGGCCGCGTCTGTCGAGCGCACCCGCGAGATATCGACGCCAAAACCAGAGAGCGTGGCGCGCAGCTTGCCACCGAATGGGTCATTCCCGACTACGCCGCAGAAGGCGCTTGGAACCCCAAGCCGTGCGAGCGCCACCGCGACGTTGGCAGGAGCACCGCCAGGCCGCGCCGCAAACAGCGTCACATCTTCCAGGCGCGTTGCGCCATCAGCCGCGATGAGATCGATCAAGACCTCCCCAATCGCCAGTGCCGGCCTCATTGGCTCGCTCACGCTGCCGCCCCAGTCCGTCCGCCAGAGGTATTGCGGCGCACCTCAAAGACGTACTGAATGTTCTCCAGCTTGTGCAGCACCCGGCTCAACTGGGCGACATCAACGACCTCCAGCGTCAGATCGAGGGTTACCGTGCGGTCGTCGTGGGTCGTCGTGTGCACATAGAGGATATTGACCCGCTCGTCAGCCAGCATCGTGCTGATATCTCGCAAAAGGCCAACCCGGTCCCATGCCACGACCCGGATTCCGACCGGGAACGTCTCGTCCTTGCCGCGTTCGCCCCAATCGACCGGGACCAATCGCTCAGGCTCGGGCACATTGGCGACGTTCGGGCAATCGGCCCGGTGGACAGTGATCCCTCGGCCTCGGGTGACGTAGCCAATGATCGGATCACCGCTGACCGGCCGGCAGCACTGCGCCAGATTAGTCAGCAAATCGCCAACGCCGGTCACGGTCAGGCGCTGCGGCGCTCGCGGCTTCGGCACATGAGGCGTCGCCGCGAGCACCTCCTTCGTGCCGGTGTCGGCCGCCAGCTTGGCGACAATCGCCTGTGGCGAGACGCCACCATATCCGATCGCCGCGAGGAAGTCGTCAACCTTCGTGAAGCGCGGGAAGTGCTTCAGGAGATCTTCGGCCTTTAGCTCAAGGCCGAGACGGCGTAGCTCGCGATCGAGAATCTCCCGGCCCTGTGCGATGTTCTCTTCCCGTTCCTGCCGCCGGAACCATTGCCGGATCTTTTCCCGCGCGCTCGCCGTGGTAACGTATCCGGCATCCTCCTGGAGCCAGTCGCGGCTCGGACCCTTTGTCTTGCTGGTCAGGATCTGCACGACCTGCCCGTTTTGCAGCTTCTCGTCCAGCCGCACCCACTGATCGTTGACTTTGGCGCCGACGCAGTGATGACCAACCTCGGTGTGGATGCGATAGGCGAAATCAATGGGTGTCGCGCCGGCCGGAAGCTCAATAATGTCTCCCTTCGGCGTGAACACGTAGATCTGATCCTGGAAGACGTCGCTCTTCAGTGACTCGACGAATTCCTCGGCATCGCGCACCTCATCGCGCCACTCCAGCAACTGGCGGAGCCAGGCGATCTTTGCCTCGATCCGGGCATCAACCTTGGCGCCTTCCTTGTACCGCCAGTGAGCGGCCACGCCGAACTCAGCGATTTCGTGCATCTCGTGGGTACGGATCTGGATTTCCAGCGCCCGGCCCTCGGGTCCGATCACCGCCGTGGCGTTCGACTGATACATGCTCTCCTTTGGCGTAGCGATGTAATCGTCGAATTCCCCGGGGATCGGGTGCCACATTTCATGGATGATTCCCAGCGCTCCGTAGCAGTCCGCCTTCTTGTCCACCAGCACGCGCACGCCGATAACGTCGTAGATCTCCTCAAAGGAGCGACGCTTCTGGCGCATCTTGCGATAGATCGAGTAGATGTGCTTTGAACGCCCAGTCAACTTGGCATTGATACCGGCCTCGGCCAGCGCGCGCTGCAATTGTTCCTGCACCTTCGCCAGGTATCGCGCGTGGTCACGCCCGCGCTCATCAAGCTTTTGCTTGAGGATGGCGTATTCTTGGGGCTGAAGGTACTTGAACGACAGGTCTTCCAGTTCCGATTTGATCGGCCACAGCCCCAGGCGGTTTGCCAGCGGCGCGTAGATCTCCATCGTTTGCTGCGCGATCCGCAGTTGCTTCTCGCGGGGCATCGCCTCCAGCGTGCGCATGTTGTGGAGCCGGTCAGCAAGCTTGATCAAGACAACGCCGATGTCGTCCACCATCGCCAGGAACATCTTGCGCAGGCTCTCCGCCTGGCGCTCGCGCTCCTTGGTGGCTTGATCGCTCTCACCAGTCCACGGGATACGGCCAAGCTTGGTCACGCCATCAACGAGACGGGCGACCCGGCTGCCGAATTGTTTTTCGATCTGCTCCAGAGGAACGCCGCAATCCTCGGCCACGTCGTGAAGCAGCGCACCGGCGATCGTCTCTTGATCGAGCCGCATCCGCGCCAGGATGGTAGCAACCTCAATCGGGTGAACGACATAGGGTTCACCAGAGCGCCGGCGCATGCCTTCGTGCGCCTCGGTGGCAAAAGCCACAGCACGCTGGATATAGTCAAGATCCGCGTTCGGGGCGGCCTCCTTGATCGCAGCTTCGAGGCGAGCCACGGCGGCACGAATCGCATCCTCATCCGCAGCGCCATTGGCGCTGGGAACAGCGACTGGCCCGGTCGTTGCAACCACCGGGCTCGCCGGAGAAACCTCGATTGGCGCCTGCTGTCTCCGCGGCATCGTTCGTCTTCTTCTACACGCGTGGCTTGTGCCGAGGGAACCGCCCGAAGCTATATGGATTGTATGCGGTGCACAGCGTGACGTCAACGACCGTTGTGAAGATTCTCACAAGCATGGGATGCGTGCAATAGGGATGGTTAGGAGAGTGAGGCTGGGGAGGGAGGCAGGAGCCGGGAGTAGCCCCCGCCCTTAGCCCCCGCTCCATGGTTGCAAACGGGGGATTCCGTAGGGGAGGGACCTGTGCCCTCCCCTGGGACCGGTGCCCTCCCCTGGAACCTGTGCCCTCCCCGCCGGGCATCACCGGGGCGTCACCTGTGGCCGCCCACCGTAGGCAGACAGAAGGTCTGCCCCGGCGGCTGGCCTCTGGCTCCTCACCCCCTATCGTTAGCCGCTCCGCTTGAGCCGGCCTGTGCGCTTGGCGTATCGCTCCCCAAGCTGGAAGATCCACAGGCCAAAAGGCACGCAGATCATGCCCATGACGAGCAGCGGCCAGATTGCCCCCCATAGCGCGGTGATGCCTTGACCATCCAAGAGTGCCCCTCGGACCCCCCGGAGCGCATAGGTTACTGGCGAGACCGTAGCCAGGGCCTGCATCCACCCAGGGAGGACCTCGATGGGGTAATAGATGCCGGAGATGAGCAACAGAAACGACCCGAAAATCATGGTGACTTGCTGGCCCTTCTCCGGCGAGAGCAAGGGCATGACGGCCGTGATCATGCCGAATCCAACGAGTGAGATGCTTGCCACGCCGAGCAAGACTAGCGCGGCAACGAAGTTCGCGTGGCCAAGCTCAAGGTCAAAGAAGAGCGAGATGAGCCCGAACATTACCGCTGTCCGCACGATGCCGTAGATGATCGCGTAGATGCTCGTGCCGATCAGGTGGGTGGCACGGCTGGCCGGACTCATAAAGGTGTACTCGATTGTCCCTTCCCAGCGCTCCCAGCTCACGGTTTCTGACAGGATGTCAAAGAGCATCGAGAGGTAGCTCCAGAGCAGCGCACCGATCAAAAGAAAGGTCGTCAGGCGCGCTCCGTCCTGGCTGGTGCCCTGCTGCTCGACACCCTTGCCGATGAACCCGATGCTCATCGCGTTAGCCGCCGAGTACACGAACCACACCAGCTCCCACATGAAGTAGCGCTTGGTCAAGTAGTAATTCCGCTGAAGAAATCCCCAGGCTGCGATCAACTCGTTGAGCCAGGTCGCGCGGCGAGGGGTAAGTGTCTGGTGCATCAGGCTGCTGCCTCCTGGTCCTCATGCGCTTCAGCTTCCTCGAAGCTCGAACCTGTCACGGCCATGAAGACCTCTTCAAGATTTGGCACATGACCGTTGCTCTGATACCGGTGTTTCAGAGCAACTGGGTCGTCAAGCTCGACAATCCGCCCATTCACCATGATCCCTACCCGGTCACAAAGGCTTTCCGCCTCCTCCATGTCATGTGTGCACAGCAGGATTGAGGCGTCGTGCTCCCGCCTGATGGTCCGGATCACTGCCTGGACATCTTTCTTGCTGCGCGGATCCAAGCCTGTCGTTGGCTCGTCAAGCAGCATCAGCATCGGGCTCGTGAGCAGGGCGCGGGCGAGCGCGACCTTTTGCTGCATGCCCCGGGAGAGATGCTCCATCGGCTCGTGCGCACGTTTCAGGTCAAAACCCATCTCAGCGAGAATCGCTTCAATGCGTGGCCGCGCCTCATTGGTGGTGACGCCGTAAAACTTGGCGCTATACAGGAGGTTCTCCCAAGCGGACAATTTCTTGAAAAAGCTCGCTTCGACGCTGACCCGGTTCATCATCCGCTGGGCGGCACGCGGATGACGGAGCGCATCAACGCCAAAAACGCGCACCGCGCCCGAATCCGGAAGGATGAGCGTCGAAATAACGCGCACCAGGGTGCTCTTCCCACTGCCATTGGGGCCAAGAATGCCAACAACCTCGCCACGCCCGACCGTCAGTGATACGCCAGCAAGCGCCGTGATCGTCTTGCCACGACGCTTCGTGAACCGTTTTGCTATGCCAACGAGTTCTAACGCGTTGCTGTGATTCATCGTGCAGCCCTCGACTCCTGTCTGTATAACGATCCGCGCATTGGGACGCAAAAAACTCCCGGACGTTTGCCGCCCGGGAGTGGTGCTGCTGCTGAATCGCATCTATCTGGCGATGAGGACCCTCACAACCGAGGTGGCGGGTCAAGCAGGGCGCACTTCTCCCTGGGCAGCCTGCGCATCCGCGTTGCGAAGAGCCGGAATGGCTCTCCCGCGGCGCAGATGGCGATCGTCTCCCCGATTGGGTTCATCGTCCACCCTCCTGTGACAGGCCGATCCTGCCAGCGCACGTAGCCTACGGGACGAGTGTCGCCATGTCAACCCTGGACTGGCGAGGAACTTTCGCGATTGCAGCGGATTTCATAAATCAGCGACAGGTGCTTGCCAAACGATAGAGTGCCTTGCCGTTCAGGTGCATACAGATAGCTGATGCGTACCATCCATCGCCACGCTCACGCAAGAGCGGCGACGGGACGGTCGCCGCTCGCTGAGTCATGGGAGTGAATTCACGCTAGTCGCGAAGAATGCTCATGCGGAAGCGAGCAAACGAGAGCCGCAGCGGCCGCTGCCGCCGCCGGCGCGTGGGGGTTGACGTGCCGCCGGCGCCCGCGCTTGCGTGCGACGATCCGTCAGCGCTTCCCGCTGCTGCCACGGCGCCGCTGCCGGTGGCGGCTACGCCCCCGTTGCCGCCAACTGCGACGCCCCCTCCGCCACTGCCAGAACCGGCGCCCGCGTTCGCATCGCCCCCATTGCCGCCCGTGGCATCGCCGCTGACGGCGGTTCCGCCAGTGCCGCCCGAGCCAGCATCGCCCCCATTGCCACCCACACCGGAGCCGGCCGTGGCCGAGCCGCCATTCGCGCCCGTACCGCTGCCGCCGCTGCCGCCGCCAGCGGTCGCATCACCACCACTGCCGCCGGTATTGCTGCCTCCAGTCGTATTCTGGCCGGTTGTGTTCCCGCTGCTTGCGCCACCGCCACCGGCGCTGCCGCCGCTGCCGTCGCCGCCGGTGCTTGAGCCTCCGGTAGCCGCGCCACCGCCGCCATCACCACCAGCGTTGTTGCCTCCACTGGTTTCGCCGGTAGCATCTCCGCCGCTGGCGCCCTCGTCTTGCGCAAGGACAGGTACGCGACGCCCCGAGGTGAGCAGCACGGCAAGCGTAGCTGAGCCGCTAGCCACAAGCCGCAGGAAGGTGCGCCGCGATGTCACGCTGTCTCCCACGAGGTCAGTGTCGAGTTTCACTGGCTGTCCTCCTTGCCCCTTCCTCACCCAAGGCAGCGTGCCACCGGGGATTAGCGAACCTCCCAGTCGGGAGAGTCCCGGCTGGCGCCAGCGGTGTTACCACACCGCGAATGACGCGACCGCGTTGCGGCCCCATCCACCAGCCACCCTATCATGCACCAGAACCAAGCGCAAGATACCCGATTGGGTGAGAGCAACCACCGTCATGAATCAGGACTGCCGGTCCTGGGATGCGTCGCTCCGCTCGATGCGCCAAGCCTCGCCAGGTCGTGAAGTTCGTTCTTGGCGTGTTCATAGAGGCGGCGGTAGACGTCGTAATACGGCTGGTAGCAAGCATGCTCCTGAGCGCGCGGCTCCAGCCGCTCGGCAATCTCAACCCACTCCCGGGTGAGGGAGGCCCGGTCTGGAATAATGCCGCTCGCGATGCCGGCAAGGAAGGCGTCGCCGAAGGAAGCGCCGACCGTCCGCGCGGGGACATCCTGCGCGACCCCGGTGACATCGGTGACGATTTGGAGCCAGAGCCGGTTGCTGGCGCCGCCGCCGACCGCAACCAGCCGGCGTGGCGCCGCACCCATCCCGTTCAGCGTTTCCAGGTTGTGACGCACACCGTAGGCCGTGCCTTCCAGGATCGCCCGGTAGAGATGCGCCCGCGTGTGGGAGAGCGTCAGACCGGCAAACACTCCCCGGGCAAGGGGATCATTGATGGGCGTGCGCTCTCCGCTGAAGTAAGGAAGGCAGACGAGCCCCTGAGCGCCGGCAGGCACGCTGGCGGCTAGATCAGCCAGAGCGGAATAGGCGTTCGGTCCCCCAGCAGCCTCCGCGGCACGCTCGGGGAATCCGAACTCGTCCCGGAACCAGCGGGTCAACGCGCCAGAGGTTGCCATGCCTCCGGCAATGTCATACAACCCCGGGAAGCAATACCCGGTGGCCCACATGCGGGGGTCGGGGACAGGGCGATCGGTCACCAGAATAAAGAACATCGTGGTGCCGTACATGACCATCATATCGCCAGGGGCGATGACGCCAACGCTGACCGCTTCTGCCGCGGCATCGACGGCCCCGGCCGTGACCGGCGTTCCGGCAATCAGGCCCGTTTCCTTGGCTGCAGCGGGCGTGACAGTGCCAGCGATCTCATCTGACCACTGCAGCCGTGGCAAGCGGTCAAGATCGGTCACCGCGGCGCTAAAGCGGCCGTCCCATTCCAAGCGGCGCAGATCAATCAGCGGGGTGAAATAACTGGCCGTATGCCGGTCAATCACATACTCACCGGTCAATCGCAGGATGAGGTACGAGCTTGCGGTCAAGAATTTGTGCGTGCGCTCGTAGATGTCCGGCTCGTGCCGCCGCAGCCAGACGATTTTCGGCCCAACTGCCTGCGTTGTCAGCGCCATCCCGCCAAGCGCGAAGATGGCATCCTCACCGATCTGCTCGTTGAGCCAGGCAATTTCCTGCGCCGCGCGCGTGTCGATGCCGTACAGGATGCCTGGCCGTAACGGCCGCCCAGCGTGATCGACCGGCAGCAGGCAAGGGCCAATCGCACTGACGGCAACGGCCCCGACATCCGCGCCCCTGTACCAGCCCGAGAGCAGCTTCCGGCAGAGCCCGGCACACTCGCCCCACCAGACACGCTCAGGATCGTGCTCTGCCCAGCCTGGCCGCGGGATGCTGAGATCATGCTCAATGGTTGCTGTGGCCACGACGTCGCCCGCTGGCGTGCAGAGCACACCCTTGGCACTGTAGGTCCCGATATCAATGCCGAGAAGGAGATCGCCTGCCATGCCCTCCGCTCCATGCTCAGATGGCGGGATAATACCAACCGGTGTCCTCTGGTGTGGAGGCTCGTGGCAGATGACGCGCTGGGAAACGGTTGCATAGTGAGAGCAGAGAGGAACGTTTGGTGGAGCGACACGTGAAGGAGGCGGCGATTCAGCGGGTCGCCGTCATCGGCGCCGGTACCATGGGAGCGCAGATTGCCTCGCTGGCTGCGCAGAGCGGACGCACCGTCGCGATCTACGATGCGAGCCCTGAGGCGCTCCGTCGTGGACTGGAACGAGCGCGGACGGAGATTCTGCCCGCGATCGAAGCATCAGGCATGATCGAAGGCGCTCCAGCCGGAGCACCCGATCGCTTACAGCCGGCTGACAGTCTCGCAGCGGCTGTGCACGGGGTTGATCTAGTGATCGAGGCGGTGCGCGAGGATTTGGAAACAAAGCGGGCGGTGTTTGCCGAGCTATCCCGGCTCGCGCCCAGGGCCGCGATCCTGGCCACGAATAGCTCCTCGTTGCCGTCGGCGCCCCTGGCGGAGATCGTGGAAGGTCCCGAGCGCGTGCTCAACATGCACTTTTTCGCGCCGGTGTGGGTGCGCTCGATGCTGGAGCTGATGAGCAGCGGCCAGACCAGTGAGGAGGTCATGCGCCGGGCGCGCGCGTTCGGGCGATCCCTGGGGTTGGTCACGGCGGTGGTGCGGGGACAAAGCAAGGGGTTCATTATCAACCGGATCTGGCGGGCAGTGAAACGGGAGTCATTGCGCGTGGTTGACGAGGGTGTGGCCGATCCTGAAGATGTAGACCGGCTCTGGATGATGTTCTTCCAGACGAAATACGCTCCCTTCGGAATCATGGATATGGTTGGGCTCGACGTCGTTGCCGATATCGAAGCGTCGTACCAGGCTGTCTCGCAGGATCCCACCGATGTGCCGTCCCCGACGCTGCACCGGCTCATTGCCGAGGGCAAGCTTGGGGAGAAAACGGGCCAGGGGTTTTACACGCATCCCAACCCGGCCTATACCCGGCCGGATTTCTTGCGGGGAACGGAGGACGAGTGAGCCAGCGCCGCAGGGTGCGCCTGGCCATGGGAGGAGCAACGGATCATGTTTGTGGTGGTGTTTCTCGTCAAGAAGAAGCCGGGGATGAGCCAGGAGGAGTTTGCCAGGTACTGGCTGAATCAGCACACGCCGCTGACGGCGAAGGTGCCGGGACTGCGCGCGTACCGCTGCTATCCGGCGATCGGCCATCCGGCCGACCAGGCGCAGCCGCCGTTCGATGCGGTCGCCATTTGTGGGTTTGACGACGAAGCCGCCTGGCGCCAGGCCGAGCAAAGCCCGGAATTTGCCGCGGCAATCGCTGATGCCCCGAACTTCCAGGATACCGAAGCCACCATGGCCTTCTTCGCACACGAGCACGTCATCGTCTAGTCTGGCTGATCTCTGAGCGCGTAGCTCGGACGCGCACGAACACGAGTTCAGACCATGAGTCGGCTGCAACCGACGCAGCCCTGCGGCACGGCGCACGAATTCGGGTCACAGAAACGGCGCACGGGCACCCGTTACAGGTGCCCGTGGCCGACCTGGGTTTGGGGGATCGTCATAGCTTATTGGTGACGAGCTTGCAGATGGCGCGCAGCGTCTCGAAGACGCCGTGGCCGGTGACCGCGGTCGCCTCGAAGCGGGGCACGCGGATCGTGTTGAGGTACCGGTCCAGCACCGGCACCGGTAGGGCATTCGGAAGATCCATCTTGTTGTATTGCATGACCAGCGGGAAATCGAGGAAGCGCTTTCCTTGCGCGGTGATGTTCTGCGCCAGCTCACGCAAGCTTTGCAGGTTGTCTTGCAGCCGCTCTCGCTGGGCGTCTGCCACAAAGACAACGCCATCCGCACCGTTCAGCACTGCAATGCGCGTCCGCTCGTACAGCACCTGGCCTGGTACGGTGTACAGGTGGAAGCGGATGGTGAAACCGTGGACTTTGCCCAAATCTAGCGGCAAGAAGTCGAAGAACAACGTCCGCTCAGTTTCCGTAGCGATTGACAACAAATCACCCTTTGCCCCTGCAGGGATCTTGCTGTGGATGTATTGCAGATTGGTCGTCTTGCCACAGAGCCCGGGGCCGTAATAGACGATCTTCCCGTGGATCTCCCGGGCAGCGACGTTGATGAGCGCCATAGTGCCTTTCCTCAGCCCATCACTTCTCGGATTCGTCCCGGAAGAGAAGGTCGATCGTATCGTTCGCGACGCGCATAAGACCGGTATCCTTCAATCGCGGCCGGTTCTTGCTCCGTTCGACCGTTCGCGCCAGGATTTGGGCGAGATCGACAGTTGCCCGGCTACACAACACCTTGACAAGCCCCAAATGGGTATGACGGCCAAAGATGACGGACACGAGCCATTGGTCACCGATCGCTTCGGTAAAGATCTTCTCCTTAGCTCCTTCCTGAAGCAGGGTGCGAAAGCTGTGCTCTTGCAAAATGCGCGCAACTTCTCGGGTGGAGGCGTACGTTCCCGCGATCAGCGCGCCGAGCTGCATGCGCTGATCTTCATACCCTTCTCCCGTCCACACGATGATCTGACCCGCGCGGTCGAGCACCATGCCACTGATTGCCTGGCTGTCCTGGATGAGCCGGCGCAGCACAGCAAGGATCGAGGCGCTCGTCTCTTCATCAATGACGAGCTGGGTTAATTGCGGGTCGAACTGGGTGCCAACCGAGGACACCAGCGATCCGCTCGACCGGGATGAGTTGCCAGCGTTAGGCATCGACGTTCCCATCGGTGTTTTCTGTCAGCCCGCGCACACGCGGGAGCCGCTCATCGCCAGCGGCGATAACACGGCCGATGACGACGGCGCGCGGGAGCGCCGCCAATGCCTCATTGACGCGCTCGGGGGCAATTGCGAGAACGAATCCGATCCCCATATTGAATACGCGATATTGCTCGCCAGGAGTAATCCTGCCTTCGCTCACTAAGAACCGAAAGATGGGATTGATCTGCCACGTTGTCGGGTCGAATTCTGCAGCCAATCCTTCGGGGAGCATTCGGGGCACATTGTCGATCAATCCGCCGCCGGTAATGTGTGCCATGCCGTGGATCAATCCGCCTTCGAGCAGCGGTGCAACCTCGTGGAGATACGATGGATGTGGGCGCATCAGTGCCTCGCCAATCGTCTCTCCGTCACCACCGGGCAAGACCCGTTCAAGAATCGGCCTGTCGTGCGACGGCTCTCCGGTCAGACCCAGGATGTGTCGCGCCAGGCTGTAGCCATTGGTGTGCAGACCTTCGGCAGGTAGCCCGATCAGCACATCGCCAGCGTGCACCGCGCGACCGTCAATGAAGCGCGAGGGCTCGACCTCACCGACGATAAACCCTGCGGCATCGTAGTGTCCCGGTTGATAGAGCCCCGGCATCTCTGCGGTTTCACCGCCGATCAGCGCCAGCCCATTTTCCCGGCAGGCACTGGCCATCCCGGCGATCAGAGATTCGAGAACCGCGGCATCGAGCCTGCCCATCGCCACATAATCAAGGAAGAAGAGTGGTCGGGCGCCGCACGCGAGGATGTCGTTGACGCAATGGTTCACGAGATCGGCGCCGACGCGGGCATGCGCTTCTCCACCAAGCACAAAGGCAATCATCAGCTTGGTACCGATGCCGTCCGCGCTGGCCACAAGGAGACGGTCGGCCCCTCCCGCGAGCCGGTAGACGCCGCCGAAGTGGCCGATGGGCGCCGCGGCATCCGAGGCAGCAAAGGTGGAGTGCGCGTGCGCCTTGATGCGATCGACCGCGCGCGTGGCCGCATCAATATCAACGCCAGCATCGCGATACGTCGCTGGGCGTGGCTCTTCCTCCTGTCGTGCGTCGCGCGTGTCTGGCACCGTGGCTGGCCTCATGGCATCACGATATGCGGGTCGACCGATGAGCGTTAGGCAGCCTGCTCGACTGCCGCCAGGTATTGGGACTGGAAGCGGCGAGCGGCGAGCCGCAGCCGTCCAAGGTTGAGCGCGCTTCCGGTCAAAAGCACCAGCGTCGCGCCGTGATCCAGTGGGCAGAGCACAATCGTGCCCTGCTGGTACTCGACCGTCAACATTCGCGGCTCACCCCGGCCGAGCTCTCCGCCGAGTGCGGTCATCATCAGAAAGCCATCACCCGCAGTAGCACAAATCCCCTCTGCGTCCAGACCATCAACATGATCGGCCGCGACCAGAAGGCCATCGGCACTGATGGCAGCCAGATCCAAATCGTTGTCAACCCGCAACCGCGCCAGCATTTCCGTCAGCACGTCCACCATGGGAGCCCTCTCTTCCGATGTCGCTTGGCAGGGGACCACACCCCTCTCCGCGAGTATACCGGAGGGGTCCGAGGAGCCGAAACGGGGGCAAGGTGACCGGTCTGCTCTTTTCCTACGATAGTCCTAATCGCCCTCATCAGCGACGCAATCCATGCGCTTGGCGCGAATGGGATCTGGCTGGATCCGCCGCCAACGGGGTCATGATAGCTCACGCGGCCGGCTCCTTGGCCGTCGGGAGCACTGCTGGCTGCGCTGGCCCGTGGACAGTCAGATAGGGAGCGAACGTGCCGGCAAGCGCCGATGGCAGCGAGCCGCGAATCGTTGTGCCGTGCTCGTCGTGGATGAGCTCATTCACACGGCCCAGCCGGTGGAAACGATCGACAAGCTCGCTGTTCTCGAAGGGCACGGTCAGTGTGACGGAGACAAAGTCTTGTTCCTGGGCAAGGATGGCATCCACGCGATCGAGTAGCTGATCGAGCCCGAGACCGTCGCGTGCCGAGATTGGAACCACATCCGGCGGGAGCTCAAGACTGGCGGTGAGCTGATCCAGCGGCGTCTCCGCGGCGTCAAGCTGGTCAATCTTGTTCAGAGCGGCGATCACCGGTTTGTCGTCAGCCCCAAGCTCTTCGAGCACGTGGTTCACTGTCTCGGTCTGCTCCGCGGCGTTGGGATGAGTGATATCAATCACGTGAATGATGACCGTGGCTTCGTTGATCTCCTCCAAGGTCGCACGAAACGCAGCGATCAGCATGGTCGGCAGGTTGTTGATAAAGCCGACGGTATCGGTCAGCAGAATCTCGCGCCCACTGCCGAGTGGAACGCGCCGCGTCGTAGGATCCAGCGTCGCAAAGAGCTTATCTTCGGCCAGTACACCAGCGCCAGTGAGGGCGTTGA